>Ga0210059_1000051_pt1 | contig 86976 bp, 57 predicted proteins | sample Ectturendosymbi2_FD_188042 | JGI IMG/M metagenome (GOLD analysis project Ga0210059, IMG submission 188042) | Ecteinascidia turbinata endosymbiont from Florida, USA - Sample 2 (SPAdes) (version 2) | ecosystem: Host-associated > Tunicates > Ascidians > Unclassified | place: Key West, Florida...
AACCCAAAACCCAAAACCCAAACCCAAAACCCAAACCCAAAACCCAAACCCAAAACCCAAACCCAAACCCAAAACCCAAACCTAAAACCCAAACCCAAAACCCAAACCCAAAACCCAAACCCAAAGCCCAAACCCAAAACCCAAACCTATTCCCGAATAGTGTTGAACAAATCGGAGATTTTGGCAATCCTAATCCAGTCCAAAATTTTCATTGAGTACTCCGTTCCGATCCTAATCCTGTAGACCGGTCCAAATATTTGATCCAATCCGGTTTATATCAGAATAAATCTCTGATTAAGTGATTAAGCATTATACTGCAGTGATCAATGCAATTTAGATATCCATATCTCATCCGGTTGATTTGTTTTTCGAAATCCAGTCCCCTCCGGGTCCGGTTCTAAATTGCAGAATCTGGTTGGATCGCGATCCGGGAAACCGTATCATGTTCAACACAGATCTCGAAACCTAATCCATAAACCTTAACCCTAAAGGTAAATTCTAAACCAGGGGTGCCTAATGTGCAGCCCGCGGGACGAATATGATCCGTGCGAAGAATTTATGCGGCCCCCGACTGGGCTCATAATTTACTTGTTATATTGTTTATGATGAAGAAAACTTAGCACATATTTCGCAGATTTTTGAATTTTTGTGGTGCAACTAACCCAAAGGTAGCGGGTTTCCAAACCTCTTTGCCGTACATCCGGGCCTTTTTTTAACGTACAAGACCAACAAGTCAAAATTCACAGTTCCAATAACTTACCGCTAACGTCGAAAAATGTAGCTTTAGTTGATATTTCATAACGCGTGAATAGTGCAAAGACCCCTACGTGTTTGGCTTGTATAGTTTGTAATAATCATTTATTATTTTATAAGGCAATGTGAATTTCACGTACCGGTATGGCCAGTAGGCGACGCCATTTATATTGTTAAATTTGGTGGTAGTGCTTTTGCGGCATTTCTGCTTCAAACAAAGTCAGACTAACATTAGTGGAATGCAGGCTATGCAGTTAGCAGTTTATGTGTTTCCAAACGTTTTGGGGAACTAAATGAGCACGAAAAGGCGTATTCAAGATGAGGGCCGCGCATATAAGACACATGAACTAAGAGTTTCGTTGTGTTGATATAACCAAAGAAATTTTTGTGATTGTTTACCCTACATTATACAGTACAATCTTCAACCTTAGCCGAAATTTACGGACAAAAGTTACGATGTACTGCGGCCCGCCAAGACATACGAATAGCGAAATGCGGCCCATGCCTAGAAAACTTTGGGCACCCCTGCTCTAAACCGAAACTTAAACATACACCCTCAACCAGAGGTGAACGGCAGAGGTGTACGGAGTCTGAAATTTTTGACTTCGACTCCGCTCCTGCTTCGGCTGAATATACTCCGACTCCGCTCCCACTCCGAAAAATTTTAGATTTTTGGACTCTGACTCCTGCTTAAACTCCAAACTGAATTATCTAAACTTTTGGCAGTGTCTAAAAGACCGTATCCGGTTTTCGCATTAAAAAGACTAAAAAAACGTATCAAACGAAACTGTTGATCACTGCAGTACATGTCAGTTGCTTTTCAGATAAAGGTGGCCATAAATTTTTACCCTAACCTACCCTAAACCCTAACTCGTTACCTTAACCGCAAACCCTAACCATTAACACTAAACGTTAATGAACCGTAACCGTTGACACTAACACTGAGCCATAACCCTGTCACGATAATACCATCAGCGAAATCAAGTTTTCACTAGGCTTCATTAAACTAAGAAACATTGGCTGCGTAGAGACATCTGCAACGTAAGACAGTAAGGACAGCAGCCGCCTAGTTGGTAATTCCACACGGTCTGACACTAGCGCACATGTTCGACACGAAATGAGCAAACAAGGCAATGCAATTCGATGAGGCGAGCAATCAACGAACCGATCAAGCAACAATTGATGAAGGCGGCCGCGAGCAGCAACAAAACGCTACACTCTCCCCTCCTTCAAAATTATGTGGACCAGTCACCAAACCGATCAGAGGGAGTTCTTGACCGCGTAGACATGTTCGACACAAAATGAGCAAACAACGCAATGCAATTCGATGAGGCGAGCAATCAACGAACCGATCAAGCAACAATTGATGAAGGCGGCCGCGAGCAGCAACAAAACGCTACACTCTCCCCTCCTTCAAAATTATGTGGACCAGTCACCAAACCGATCAGAGGGAGTTCTTGACCGCGTAGACATGTTCGACACAAAATGAGCAAACAAGGCAATGCAATTCGATGAGGCGAGCAATCAACGAACCAATCAAGCAACAATTGATGAAAGCGGCCGCGAGCAGCAACAAAACGCCTCACTCTCCCCTCCTTCAAAATTATGTGGACCAGTCACCAAACCGATCAGGGGGGGTTCTTCACCGCGTAGACCGACGGAGGGGTTGCACATCTTCATGCGGCGGAAGCGGGGACGAGTCCGTGCTCGGTGACGGAGAATGCAAGTCAGGCGATCGTGGAAACGTCTCATCGGCAGTTGAGGATGTATCATGACATGCGGGCGAGAAATTCTCAACACTGTTTTGAGGTGGGTGATTCGAGGCAACGTCGGAAGTTATCTCGTCGGTATTGACTGGGCACCTGGGGTTAGGTGCTAAATCTGAAGTTGACACGTTTGTTTCCTGTCCATCGCGTAAATGTATTACAGAATACGTCTGTTTTCTCTCCACAAGGTCAACAGGGTCACACAAGGGATCGCCTTTGTTGCGAACGTGGCGGTGCAAAAGTACAGGTCTACGGTGCAGTAGCCATGAAGGGAGTGCGGAACCAGTCATGGCTTTGCGGGGAAACCGTAAGAAGCGTTCATGAGGAGTTTCATTTGTGGAAAGGCAAACAAGGGATCGGACAGCATGAAAGGCCTCCGGTAACACAGCTTTCTAATCGCCCCAGTTCTAATAGCCAACAAAGTATCTTGGTATTTTTTATTTTTCCACGGTTACGCTGGTTGAACATGAATGAAACAGCCTCTTGATCAGTAACGATGGTAAAAAAACGTCCCTTAATGCAATGTTGCCATGCTTCAATCACAACAGTCGCTTCCTTTTCGATGGCAGGATATTGTTTCTCGGAATGGCTGAGGGTGCGAGACATAAACGCTACAGGTCGACCACCTTGAGACAGAACAGCAGCTAAGGCGTTATCAGAAGTGTCTTTTTCAATTTCGAAGGGAACACCTTCTCGAATAGAGCCTAGGCTAGCTCTACCCAAATCGTTTTTTAATTCTTTGAAAGCACGCTCAGCCTCGGGACCAATAGGGAAGTTCGACGCTTGTAGCAAGGGTTTCGCCATTTCGGAAAAGTTCGGAATCCACTTGGCATAGTAAGCGAACATGCCGCAAACTTGAGCTCTTTTGAAGAACTTGGAATAGGAAGGTCGAACAGAGCTTGGAGTCGGTCAGGATCAGGTTTTAAATTTTGGTACGAAATGAGATACCCGAGCAACCTGAGCGAAGTCACGCAAATTTTCGACTCGTCCTCATTTAAAGTAAGGTTGCAGTCAGCTGCAGCATCAAGTAAGCGTTTGAGATTTGCATCATGCTCTTCTTTCTTTTCACCAGTGACGGTCAAGCAGGCGCGCAGCCAGGGGAGGCAATGGGGGCAATTGCCCCCCCCCAATTACGAAAGTAGCACTTACAATTTTCGGGTTAATCAAGCTTTTGATGTGTAAGCTAAGGAATGGCGTCAGTGCAAATCAACGAAACTGCTTAAAAAACTATTCTACTTCAACTTTTTGTCGAACCTGGTCAGAGCAGTATGGTTTGCCAATTGCCCAATCAAACATTGTGTATAGAGCAAATGCTGGAGAATTCATGCCATGGCTGACTTCTACCTGAGGTTTAAGCTCCGTGTGGAAGTTGGTGATAATGAAATACAAACTTGTACTGTATATACGCGCTTGTAATCACTAAACGAAAGTAAAACAAGGAGTCAAGCTTTTCGCAGCTGTTTCTGGCGCACCAGCTTGCTGTATCCCACCTAATGGTGATGTAAACTTCATTTCACGATCATCGCAAAAATTCGTTTCTGATAACTCTGCCATACGACACCACTATATTTTGCCCTTGACTGCAGCATCAGCCGTAGCTTTAAATGAACATCGTAGATTTTTGTTTTTGTGCAATTTTGCAACTAAATGCGTGAATATGGTGGTGATATACAGTTTGTATGCCTTGAAGCTCAAGCCTTGGCTAAGAAAGTTTTAAAGTCATTTTTGTAACGCAATTAGGTCATAGACCAGGGGTCGGAAAACTTTTTGGCTAAGGGAGTCATGAAACCTACATATTTTTAATTGTGTTTCCGTGAGAACCATATAATATTTTTCAACACTTAATGCAACTAACTTACTAACTAACGTGTGCATTTTTAAGCAAAATCAACAATTTTAAACACTGGTAAATGTCATAATTTTCTATTTAATAACATGCTTCTTACTGTTAATACGACTTCTGGTGCTGCATGGTGTTGCTGATGGCTTTGTAGTCTGGTGGATGGAAAATTACAGAAAAAGTTTCATTCTGAACAATCGTGAAGAAAATATCAAGCGAGCCAGATGCCGTCATCAAAAGAGCCACATCTGGCTCGCGAGCCATAGGTTCCCGACCCTGCCCTAGACACTGTTTAGTAACAACAGCATTTATTCTACAGTAGATATTTAGTTGCGATGGCATGTAGACCTACTGTGACGGTTCAATCACAAATATGTGGAACCTTAACAGTTTCATCAATGAGCTCCCGTTATCTTGCCGGCGAGTAAAAAAACTTTTATTCAAGTAATCAGAATCTGACCTGTACGCAGTCCGAAAATATTCCAACATTCACCCGATGTTAATTGCCACCTTTTAATACAGTAAATTTGAAAGCAGCGTTCAGCTGCGACACGAAGAGTCAGCAGCAAAATCTAGCGAAAGTAGGAAGCTGCTTTTTAATTTGTAAGTGTTGAGGCCATTGGCACTGCCATTACTTGCGATCTGTTTTCTCGATAAATCACATTTGACCAAAATGAAACCAAGTTGAATTTTTCCCCAGGTGATTGGGCTTTGTTATTTAAACACAAATGGATTTAAAGGAAGATTTCAACCGCTTGGTTTCCAAACTTTTTTGAGCACGCCCCAAATCTGAGTTTGGTGAACACCTCGTGACCGGAGCCTCAAATAAAGTTATGAAAAAATATTGACTGTGTGGATGATTTTTGGCATCAAGTTGCTAGGTTCGTTTTTAATGGCAGCAGTCTACTCTTTTCTTAAGTACTACGCGACAGACAGACAAGCAGTGGCAACGTTGAAAATCTACAACTTTGGCTTGGATCGTCTCTACGCGACCCATTTTTTGACTCTTCTCCACCCTTCTTTGGGTTTTGATCCATACTTTAGGAACCACTGGGCTATATCAACTTACCAATCGTTGTGTTAAGCTGCAGCAACAAGTAGCCCCATTTCTTAACTTCTTGCGAAGCCACGGTAGCAATGGATTGTGGCTCCGTTTTCGCAAAAACGCAACCGTTTCCACACTGCGTGGACTGAGTAGGTCAAACATATGCGGGTTTGATTTGAGGGCATGTATAACATTCCCAAATTGAAAATATTGTCTTCATAATAATTGTGAATTTTATTGTTAACTCTGATAAGCTAGATAGATAAATACTCAATCGTTTATGTGAAGCAGGCTTAGTGCAAGTAGCGTCCAAAAATGCTACCGCAGTCGCATTTCATAGCGTTCGATGACATAAAATCCAAAAATTTTTCAAATGCGTTGAGAGACTCCAGCGTTTACATTATGTTACATACGTCAACCAGTCTCTCAAGAATTAGGCATGATCCACGTCTTAGTCTACATGCGCACAAGGTTTGATCTACTTCGGGAGTCGGTGTCTTAGAGCAATGTCGCTGCTCGGCTTCGATTAAACGTGTGTTGGTGTACATCAGAAGTGTGTAAATATAAAAAACGCAATCACAATGACGGCAACGATGACTCCTTTTTAAAAACAATGGGCATTATATATTTAAATGTTGAGACTGGGTTCTTGTTTGCCCCCCCTATCAAAATTTGTGGCTACGCGCCTGCGGTCAAGTCGTCAAGATATGCATAGACTTTACTGAGTTGATATTGTCTGATAAAGCAGTCAATAGCCCGTTGAAAGGCGGAGACACCGTTAGTGAAGGAAAATGGTAGACGTTCATATTGGTAGAGTTCGCCCCTCGCTTCAAAAGCCGTATAAAACTTTTCTTCCAACAGAGGAACCTGATGGTAGGCGGAACGTAAATCAAGCGAACTGTAGTACTTATCTTACGCTACTTTGTTCACTATCTTTCAATGGATATGCGTCCAACAAAGTGAATGATTTATAGTCGTTGAATAATCAATGACTAACCTTTTTTTCGGACCTAGGTGCACAACGAGAACCTGTGCTCTCCATGGTGATCCAGTGGGCTCAATTATATCAGCCGCCAGCAGGCGTTGTATTTCGGAATTGATGAACTTGGCATCTTCAGTGGTGTATCGACTTGAGCGGGAGGCGATCGGAGTACATTCAGCAAGGAGGAACTCGAACAGGCGAGGTGAGCCTAGCCTAGCTGCGGCTACAGATAGTTGTAGGGTTTTCAAAGGCGGTATCGTCAGAGCTTCTTCGGGGCCATTCATCACGAAAGTTACAGACAAATGCAGTTTGAGAAACTCCTGGCCGACAATCACATCGGAGCACAGATTCTTGATAACACTGAAAGTCGTGGTTGGATAAGTTCGATTGCTAAAGGAAAGTTTAGCTGCAACAGCGCCGCAGGTGGGAATCGATACGTCGGAAGAAGCCTTCCCATTGAATTGGGCGATCCGTTGACAGGTAAGCGCAATTTCTTGCAGATTTTTAAGTCGACAAAATTTTCGGAAGCGCCAGAGTCCACCAAAACATGAAGCGGTAAATCATCTAATAGGCCGTCAACCACGGCGGGTTTAAGACTTGAAGGAGCGCTAGCAAGATACAGTTTTTCTATTGATGAGGCAGAAGCGGCAGCTTTACAGAAAGTAGATTGAGACTCTGTTCGCGTTTTCGATTGATACGCGCGTGCGAAATGCCCTGGTTTGCCGCAAGTGAAACAGGTTGCATCACGAGCAGGGCAAGAGTATCACGGGTGAAATCGTCCGCCACAAAAAAACACCCTTTACCTGACGTCTTGATCATTTCTTTATTCACCTGTCTCTGTGCGACAGCGCTAGAAGGACATGTTAAAGGCGGATAACAGTTCCGGTCGTTATCAGATCGACAGGCGGACGATACGATAGGTCGCTCAGTCGCTCACCATGGAATGCGCGTTGTCGGTCGTCGAAGGCGGCCGAGTTGATGACTGTCCCATAAACAAAGCTTGGCGTTGAGCTCTGTCCAGGCTCTCAGCTAATTCAAAAGCTTGCACCAAAGTTATCTCCGATTTCTCGAGAAGTCTCTGCCTTATCAATGAAATATGATTTTTCAATGAAATATGTCCAAACTAAGTTTGAAAAAATAGTCTGCGGTTGATGTTTGTGTGGAATCACCCACAGTGTGTATGGCTGTGCCAGTGGGGTCAATCCTAGGGTTTGCCCCCCAGATGTGGTCTTTTCAATGCTTTTCTAGGTTCTTCTTCTGAAAATCTGGAATTTTAAAGATTTAACTGCATAACAGTGATTTAAGATAAGGTATAATTGATTAGACTTCTTAATTCTAGTATAATCTTCCTTTATCTGCCTACAGACTATTTATGACACTCCGAAAGTAATATTTCTGCGGTCAGAAATCCCGAGCGGCGTATGCGCAAAGCTTCGCACTGTGGCAGCAAGGAGTTCACATGCCATGATCACTCTATTATTACTTGTTTGCACCACATATATGTATGGTGTTGTTCTTCATGCACATCCCGTTCGTGGTGAATCACACAATCAATGCAACACCACCGGAGAGGTTGCAATAACATCCCCTCCTTTTTACAACGAACCACACCGATCGCACATTCTTTGTGTGAAGGCTGAACTCGGCACGACCTTCGCATCCTGGTCACAGCACCATTTTGTTGCGATTGGAAATCCCGAGCGGCATATGCGCAAAGCTTCGCACTGTGGCAGCAAGGAACAATGGAGTTCACATGCCATGATCACTCTATTATTGCTTGTTTGCGCCACATATATGTATGGTGTTGTTCTTCACGCATATCCCGTTTGTGGTGAATCACACAATCAACGCAACACCACCGGAGAGGTTGCAACAATATATAGTACAATAATTGAGTGTTAATGAAACTGAGCCGTTATTTTGTGAACAATAAAATAAATTTTAAGATTATTTACAGTCTGCTGTTCAAAAGTTTTTAAATGCATAATGTATTTGCATATATGGTCTGGTGAGGATCCTACTGAGTTGGTAAGGTGACCAAACCATGCAAGTGAAGTGGGTTTTTCCACTGTAGCCATGGGATTAGCTTAGGTAATGGGTTCTTTAGTCCATACCTATTTGCTCTATGCTTTAACTACCAGTTCACTTGAGCTTAGCCAAATAAATAATGCACTGTAGGAAAAAATGATTGTGAACCGTTGATTGTTGGCTGGTGATAAAAAATGTTTAACTCCATTGTAAATGTTTTTAAATCTTGACATAAACTGTATCTATGCTGTTAAAATGAGGAACTGTTTTTCATGTTTTTAACTGTAAAAACATGCTAATTTGAATTGTTAATAAGTTGTTTGGTAAGTAGATTAAATCACTTGGTTGGTGTGTTTTACGCCTCATTGAAGGATGGCTATGGCATTCACAGACAAATAAAATAGTTTTTATACTGCAAACAAAACATGGGATGTCTTTGCTCAGTGTTCATCACCAGCTAAAAATACTTATTTCCTACCAGTTGCATGTCAGCATATGGCTGCTTACTTTTGAATTATTCTGTTTGAATAAGACTAAGAGCTGATGATGCCTACATCGTAGGCGAAATATATACTCTGTAAGATCTTTAAGTGTATGATTCTTTGCTGAGAAAGGATTTCTTTCCCTAGACAGTGAACTTTTGAAAATGTATACTCAGTCTTGTATTAAATGACTGTACGACTTCTTACTACGCCTAATCATCTAATGAAAATGTCTGTGTCTGTAAGCATCAGGTTGCCCAACATTTGATGCTTCAATTCTGAACAACCCATTTGGACATATTTAGCAGTGTGCACTTTACCTTATGCTTTTATCCTTTCATTTCAAGTATACAGTGTTGTTTGCAAGTCTTGATTTTTTACCTAATGCGTATTATGTATGTATAATGGCGAGAGATTGCTATGTTGCTTCAGTGACTTTTCAGTGTTTGTTCTCTTCCAGTAAACTGCTTGCTAGTATGTGCTAGCACTTATGTGCTGTATGGAGGGAAGATGTGATTCAAATATCTTTTGCAATTCTATCACTAACCTATGTCATAGTCTATGAGTCCAGGATCAAAAGATAAAGTGAAAATGATTTTTCCAAGTTCTGATGTTTTAAGTATCTCTAATCAACTGAAACATCTTATTCATTTTTGCTTGTGTTGGTAAACAGTATATTTGAGTTAGCAACTATGTCCAACATAAACGAAAAGAAACTAGAGGAGCTTGCTGTTCAAGAACTACTTTTTGAAGCAAAGCGTGGGAAGGAACGAGCTGCAACAATGGGTCCTAGTGGTTGGTAAGTAGTTAATCTGAGATTTTTGTCAATCTCAGCAACACTCTGAAAACATGTAAGTTGTTCCCCAGTATGTATATATATAGGGTGCATCAGAAGCCCTCAACTTTTTTCAAACAGCTTCTACCTAGTGTGATAGTGTTGCATTTTGGTAAAAAATGAGTTTAGGGGTCCATTGGGACCCCTAAAGTTTGATCCAGGGGACAAAACTTGCAAATAATGAAATTTTAGCAGCACTTAGTAACTACTTGCAGTAGGAATATGATTTTGGTGTCTAACCCTACTAAAATACATACCAGCTATCCATTAAAGCTATCAGAAAGACCGAAAAGGTTAACCAATTTCCATTTGCAGTGATTTTTACTAAAATAAATCAAAAATATGCATTTTTCACAAGAATGTTCAGAAGTTTGTCATGTATTCTTCTTCTTGGACAAGTCTTAAGCCCTGGTGGTTTTGCCAGTGATGTGTTCGAATCATATTTGTCGAGTCACAAGCCCTTCAAGTCGGTAGTGCCCATTGTTGTATCAGCACGTTTGTTGTCAGGTTACTTAGATCAAAGTATATGTTTGGTGAAAGCAGTTTTTTAGCTTTCATTTTAGTTTTCTTCTTCACTCTCAGTCAATTCACACAACTCTAGCCTAACCCTGCTGCAAAAAATATAGCCTATCTCCTTCTATGGCACATACCCCAACAAAAGACTCAAAGTAAAAGTATGAGGCGACTGCCACGATCGTGATATGTAAATACTTCATTAAACCACGATGTATTGTACAATGTGTTGTGTGCTGCTGGCCCCTCAGTGAAAAGCTGAGACTCAGCTCTAACTCAGTGTTAGGTGGAACACTTAATACAGAAAATCTAGCATAACACCTGCCACGAGGCACAGTCAAAACAGAAAATTGACTCCAGTCATGTTATCACTGGCTACTGCTACTACCATTTTTGGTGAAATAAGCAAATATGTGTGAAATTTCGTGAGAAATAGATCAGCGTGCAAAATTGTAGCAATAAGACAAGCAGTGTATGACCTCCAGTGCCCATGCTCAGGAAAGGTAATATAAAAAATTGATATAATCATCAACATGATACATGATACAATTGTCATTATTGCATTTCTTCTGTGCCACAGTACACAGCAAGAAGACACAAAAGTTCTAAATGTCTTGTGCGTTCACAGCACAAAAAGTTCTAAATTCTCTGTCTCTTATGATGCAAGCTTGGATGTCTTCTTGTTTCGTTCCACCACTTGTACGAAATTCCGTTGTAAGAATGTTGTAACGGACTTTTCACAGCAGATGATTATCTTCAACTTGTTGAGCTTTGTCTTATCTTGAATAGGAAAACATTCCTTTCAAGAGACCAGGAGAAGTCCAAAAAGCAAGATAGACACATAAGATGTTTTATGCAAGTAAAATAGTTTTGCTTGAAGCAAGGGTCCTATAAATACACCCAGGCACCATCACAACAAGAATGCAGCTGCTACAACTAAAGATTCATTTTGCTTGTCACTCTAATTTACTGTGTGATGGTTTACCAGTAGTTGTACTGTTGACAGGCTTACAATGATTTGCGACTTTGCAAAGATCTTCTGTTGTATCAGCATCAGGCTGTTGACAGCTCAGTTTCAGATATTGCTGTCAAAGCATTTGGTTGCCATCTTTGGTATCTTACTTTAGAAATGGTTCCACTCTCATTGTTTAGCTGCAAGTTGAACGAGATGGAGAAACTAGAATTAGCAGGTTGCTTGTTAGCTCTTAAGCCCAAAAAAAACAATCCCCTTTCCTCAATGCCAAAATAGTACTGGGTATGGTAAGCCCAGCTTCCCAGAAAAATATTGACAGCTGCCCTACTTTGACACACTTGGTTATCTTTACTCTCTTAAACAATGATCATTCCTTTCTGGTTGAAGATGTTCTAAACTGGCCAAACCCACCAGTATGTCTATCACAATGCGCTTGTCAAAATTGATGCCATTAACACTTTGACGTCCGGCTGGTTTTGGGGATTTTCGGCAAAAAAAACACCTAAATGCACGTGGCTTTGCGCATGAATATCTCCGCTCCTGTTCACTCTAGTGACTCGGCGAAAGTCTCAAAACACGCATACAGTCTAGTAGATTGCACTCGAAAAAAATTTTTTTTCTTGGGGGGTGTGGGTTGGCTGTGAGTGACGTCATAAGTGGAGGACATTTAGGCCACCTTGGCCCAATTTGCCTGGCCCTGGGCGCCAACCGTTAGGTGGTAGTATTTCGCTGAAGTTTTTACTGGAAACTAGGCTATAATCCAAGTCTTTTGATACTTTGGATGACCTACTGGGGTTTTGGGTTCAAAAGTTATGATGTTAGTTAGTAAAAATATTAGACTAATTAGCTAATTATTTAATTTGTTTATTTTAGATCATAACTTTTCAAAAGTTATGATGTTAGTTAGTAAAAATATTAGACTAATTAGCTAATTAATTAATTTGTTTATTTTAGATCATAACTTTTGAATCAGAAACGCTAGAAAGTCGATCAAAGGCTCAAAAGACTCGGACTCGAGTCTAGATTCCAATGAAAACTTCAGCGAAACACTTTGGCCTAGCGGTTGGGCCCCAGGCCGAGCAACATGTGCCAAAATGACCCTAAAACTACTTCACTTATGACGTCAGTCTCAAAAAATCCGCACCCCCCAACCAAAATTTTTTTTCCAGTGTAATCTACTAGACTGGCCGATTCTTTTGAGCCATTCAACAGCTCTCTAGCGCAATCGGCGGAGGAGGTAGGGCGTTGGTAAGGCAACCGAAAACTGCTGTTTTTTAGGCCGAAATCCAAGTGCGAATATATCGTACGCCGGCTTTCAAAGTGTTAATACAACATATGACTGTACTGAACGTGGTGTTAAAACTTGGATCAGATGTGTTTTCTGCAGCGAGGTCTTAGCAACACTATCAAAATTTCGTACAAGTGGTGGAACAAGACAGAAAAAACATCCAAGCTTGCGTCAACCAAGAAATAAGAAAATGACAGAAAATTTACATTTTTTTGCTGTTCCAAGTCTTGTGACGCAGAAGACAATTGTATCGTGTTGATGATTATCAATTTTTTATTGTCAGCATGGTCATTGGAGGTCCTGCCGGTGGTGTAGCCAACCCAAAAGTTTGGGGGGGCAAATGTTTGACTTTAGGCAAACAACAGCACTTTTGAATGGGACGCTTTTCAAAGCACAAAATGACTAGATATCCTAAAATTTAGGGCGCATGCCCCCCTGGGCTCCCCCTGGCGACGCCTATGGGTCGTGCACTGCTTGTTTTCGTGACAATTTTGTACACTCAGCTATTTTTTACGTATATAATTTCACGAACACATGTTTATCACCAAAAGTGGTATTAGCAATATCACCAGGACTTGAAACTTGACCAACAAGAAGAGTACAGAATACAAGTTTAAAACATTTTTGTAAAATACACAAAATTTTGATTTGTTTCAGCAAAAATCACTGCAAATGGAAATTGCTTAACCTTTTAGGTCTTTCTGATTGCTTTAATGGATAGCTGGTATGTATTTTAGTGGGGTTAGACACCAAAATCATGTTCCTACTCCAAGTAGTTATTAGGTTATGGCAAAATTTCATTATTTGCAAGTTTCGCCCCCCAGGTCAAACTTTAGGAGTCCCGATGGACCCCTAAACATCAACCAATTGCGAAAAATTTTTAGGGTCTCATTTTTTACCAAAATGCACCACTTTAACACTAGGCAGAAGTTGTTTAAAAAAACCGAGGGCTCCTGATGCACTTTAATATATATCATCAACATCACTAATTGCTGACTCAATCATGCATGCACATGTTTAACCAATATTGATGGGAAAGCAGTAAGCATATTTTTATTTGAAGTGTAAAATAACTACATAATGTGCTACAGTAGTTATGAGTAGTCAAGAATGGAAAGAAGTTATATGGAAAAATGAATTATTTAGGTTTTGTTTGCCATATTTAAACTTTCATTATAATGCTATGGGTTCATTGCATGTTTTAGGAACTTTGTTGCCAGTAAAGAGCAATGCTGCAGTTTTGAAAAGCTTATGAGAATTGTGCACTGATAGCAAAGGGTTTCTTAACTCTCTTGTAGCCCATGTTCCTCTGTCATATGAAAAAGGAATTAAATGCAGCAAGGTCAGTTTTGCAGATCTGCATTAGCTTTGCTAAACTATTAACTTGTTCTCTTGATAAAGCATTCTTTCAATCTTGATACTTACGTCATTACAGGCAAAAGAAAGCTCCTATAGCAAACAAGCGATTTTTGCAGCAAACCCTTGCAAGTGCTTTGCATTCTCATCGGACAGTATTGTCGAAAAGACACAAAATCTCATCAGACAACCACAACCAATCGATTGATCTTGGTTGCCTGGACAAGAAAGAGAATAGTGGTGAACCCCATGCCAAAAAAATGAAGTCCAAAGCTTCTACTTCTCAAGAAGACAGACCAGCTTTTCAATGGAAATCAAAGGATGGTCAGAAACCAAAGAAAAGAAAAAGACCAGCAGAATTGCAGAAACAGCGTCACCATGATGACTCATGACTCCCGTGAAAGAATATTTATCTGTTGAGGAAGGCCAATCAACAATGGTATGTTGTGCCAATTTGTTGCTTGTTTCATCATTGGTCCTTTTACCTCTTCGGGCTGCAGTTTCTCAGAATGTTTTTTTGTACTAGATTTAGAGTTAATGGTGCAGCCATTTTGTATTAAGTTTGCTTGCTGTGGAACAAGTGCAATTTGATTTTTTTTACAATACTAGGATCGGCTTCATTTACATTGAATGGAAATTATGCAATTCCATGATTTTTATGACTAGTCTTTAATTCTTGTAATGCTAAATGAAAAGAGCTTTTTGACCAGTAACAAGACACCGTATCCATTGCTGTTGATCGGCACTAAGCAGCCCACTTCAGGAGAAAGATTCAAGCAATTGCACGTTGAAGTAAACCTGGAGTTTTCAGTGTTTTGCTGCAGCTATGAAATAAAACTTTTGGAAACTTTCTATGTGTTATCTGTTTAGAAATGACCGTTGCTGGTAGTTCAAGAGTCCTTTGACATTTTCGGATGAAAACACTTGACACATTTAAATCTTGCCTTTTCAAAAGACTGAAAACTTCATATCTCCTGCACGCACACACCAATGTATATGTTGATAACTTAATCACAAATCCGTTGCCTTTATGAAGACTGACTACTTGAATACAGATATGTGCATTGTTTGAATCATCGCAAAGTGAAGAAAGCAGAGCCCAGTCGGCTGAATCCTTAAACTTACAGCAAAACTGGAGCTTTTAATTTTCAACGTTAGCTTGTGTCTCATTCTTAGTGACAAATTGGAATACTAATTTGGATAACTCTTGAAGCACCCAGTTTACGAATTGGGAGCATATATAATGTTTGCTCAGGTAAAACAATTTGCTGAAAGGCAAGCTGTTATAGACTGCTTTTCAAGAGCACTCTCCAAGTCGCATATCAATTGTTGTGAAAAAAGTTCGGCTAATCGTCAGTCAAATGTATTATCGTCTGCGTAAATGGTTTTCATTTTGACAATTCCAGTGTTAAACAAATAACCCCACTTGCTAAGATAGTATGCTTTCAAACAATCAACAAAGAACACCATTTTTGCTCAACGCCCAAACTTGTTTTGAAATTTGCTAAATTTAAGAACTTCCTGTTTTTAATGCCACCAACTCTTCAGTGCTACGCACAACTGCTCACGTGACACACTAGGTTCACAAACCATGACCAACAAATGTATTTTTTTCTGTTTGCAATAAGACAGGCCCATCTTCATAAACTCACAAAAGCTGTGGCCCATGCAGAGTGCTCGTCAGTGACAGCACAACTCAGCAAACTGGGTGCTGCAAGGCTGACTATGAGGTCTTGCTGAGTTGTATAAATAACTGTTGAGTTTTTACTCAGACTTGCTTAGTTGTATCAATGACTTACGTTTTGCTGAGTTGCAGCAATCTGAGTAATGTTACCTTACATTTGTTGGTACAAAAATGTGATTATCACTACCAGACTATCAAGTCATCTGCTACTATTACCATCGAAAGGCAATTTAAGAAACACCTATTAAAACGAACGAGGTAAAAATTATTTATGTGTTTACTTAACACATCATTCCAAGAGGAACATAATGCTACCTCTAGTGACTTTAATAATTTGAATGGTCTAAATTTTTTTTACGTATTTTTTTTTGTTTGTTATTCTGCATTGTATGCACCCAATTTTTGCGCACATAACTACACTCCATAGATTTTTTCTACACCATCAATTGTATATTTTTTTATTTTTTCCTGTATTTAATATTTTTTGATCACACCGAATCTCTTCAATTAGATAAGATCCACTCCCTTGTGTACGTAGGTATGTGCTTTTCGTCTGTAATTTTACCTCGCCGTTTTCCATGTTTATTTTCTACTGTTATTACTGTTAACTGTTGCAGTTAACTGTAACTGTAACTGTTATTTTCTACAACTTGCCAAAATGTTTCAAACAAGCTTGGTTGGCAAGATGACCTCCATGGTCTTTCACCAATCCTGTGTGACACTGTAACAATCTTTGTTGCCTTGCTCAGTTTCCTTGCCATTGTGTTTTCATTTATTCTAATTTCCACTGAAAATTAGCTAATTTTTGCATGGTGGCTTTTTGCATGGTATCTGCTCATCAGCTGGACATATAAAACCGTAAATCTCTCTCAATAACCACCCACAAATCTCAAGTATCGATTTCTTGGTCACACATGATTGAGTGCAACGGCGACCCGATTGATAAAGCTGTGTGAGCTACGGAACTTTACTTGCGCCTGCTGTACAACCATCGTGAATTCTCTATAATGGTAAGCTTTTTTGTAGGAGCAACTTTGAACATAAGATTTCCAATTTTTATCTTGTAGTGACGTGTGTGACGTCTTGTAGCGACGTGCGTAACGCGTTTGCGACATCAAAAGGATAAAACGAGTACAACTTCACCGTTTTAAAGGCTTCGGTGACAGACCGGGTCTCACCTGTAGTGGGAAGCTCGTCAGAGCCGCAAATATTTAAAAAATGCTATTGTATGTGGGCTCGGCTTTTGTAGTAGATCTCATGTTTAAGGTTAAAAACGTTAGTTTGTTGAAGTTTCATATTTGGGTCTGATTTCAGTGCCAGGTGTCATTTGTTTATGACCGCACTGCAGGCATTTTTATAACGCCAAAGTTTGGCCGTGGTTAATCAAAATGCCTACTCAAGTCGCTACACTTCGGTGAAGCTTATGAGATTTTGTGTTTGGAAAAAAAACGGCTTTTCAACTTACAAAGCCACAAATTACCTATTTACCCCTTCTATCACGACCGTGATTGCAACGAAAACGTGCAAACTTGTTGCTTTTTGTTGGTTGAAATCTGGTTTTGCTATCGGTTACATGGATTTCGTAATGTTGTGGGTCGATTATTGTTTGGGGTAGAATCCGTTTTGTATTTGAAGAATTCGAAAAAAACTGAGTCACTGTCTTGTGTAGACATCTTTGCCAATTTACTTTTGATTGCGTAAGAGTGCTATTGGAAAATTTTAAACACAGGTCAAGCTGAAACAATTTCAAGAGGTTGCTTCCACCAGCCGTTTGCGAAGTGACAACTTCAACCTCGCTAGAAAAAATGCGTCAACTTTTTAAAACATACGGAAATATGTTTTCGAAAGACCTTCATTTTCATTAGCTGCATTTCACGCTGCCAGCAATCTTCAAGCCCGTTTTCCATCTAGCATTTTCTTCATTGTAACCACAACAGTTTTGTATTGACTGAAGTCCCGAGCAATTGGGAGTCGGAAATGATTTGCCCGCATTATAAAAATCAACCTTGTATTCGATGGTGAAGCTGTGCATTTACTTGCAATGGTTCTTTGTGAGACGTGTCACACGTGAGTGGGTGATATTGAAACTGATCTTCCACACAGCTAGCGTCAGTAAAATTTCGGAAACAGAGTGAACTCTCACTAATTCACTGTAATTAACAGCTTTGATTTACACTTAGCAGCAACGCTATTTGCTTCGCAACAGTAATCCGGGCTTAATAGCATCACACTGAAATGTGAACTTGTGTACTCTTTAACTCACGTTGTACTGAACAAAAGCCAGTAAAGGTACGTCTGGCAGTCGGTTTGCATTGCCATTGCTGTTTCCTGAAAAAACTATTACCTTTTTTCCCCTGGAAACTGTGTTCCTCAGTTTTCACTTGAACCGCCATAGCATTACGTGCGCGTCAGGCGATTGATAAATGCTACCAGGATGCTGGTTTTACAGGAAGCAATCTTTCTTCCTGGCGTTGCTTACTGTTGCTTATCCCAACTGCAGTATGGCTGATGCTAACTTTAGCGCGAAGTCGTGATATGGGCTTTGTGTTGCGAGTTCCCTGTCTACTGCTGTGAAGCAGGCAGCTTTGATGTGCTTGCCGACAGGACCGAAAAAGTTATTAGCGCAGTGAACGTTTGACTGTGAAGTTTTTCTTTGTTTGTTCCGATGAGTTTTGCGTTTTTGTTGGCCACCTGGCACCCTTCTCAGCAATGCTGAGTGATTTCTTTGCGGACAGCCTTCACGTGCACTTTAAGGTACAGTGTTGTTTAAATCTACTAGACAGCTTTAGTCAAGCTTGTTAAAGCTTGTCTCATCGGTCTACGCAACATTTTACTGGAGCTATGTTCAACAGCAGTATGAGTTATGTCCACGCATAGGTACTGACTATGCTGTGGTAGTCTGCTTAGGCGCTGAGCATAAAACATTCGCCAAAGTGTGGTAAAAAAGTTTTGACTTTGAATGATTGCTGGTGCATGCTTTCAAAAATCTATTGCCTAAGCCGAGTGCGTAGTACATTTTTTCTGAAGTGAACTCCAAAATGGAATTGTTTCTGCTACATGAAAAATAGGCTTGTTCTACTTTAAATGGATACTGTATTTCATAAATCATTGGATTAGGCGAGAAATTGTGTGTTCCTACTTTTTTTTCATTTCTTTTCGGTGCTAGCATGCAGGCAACGACTGATTTTTTGCCACCCCGAAAAAGTTCAGGTTGCTTGAAATTTTCATGAAAGATTTGCGAAACACGACCAATCTTGCTCTGACTTATTGAGCCCACTTTGAGTGTTATCCAGCTTCTTGTACGAAAAAAAGAACGCGAGTAAATGGCTTGTAAACAGATGCAAGCTGTTTATGCGCGCCAGGGCGTAACAAAAACCTTTCGTCTCAGGGTTTGCGACTTAATTCAGACGTTTCGACTTGTGCTGACGCATCATTTCAACAAACAACGTAAAAGCCCCGCTGGAAAGTGAACCCAACAAATAATCGCATTTCGTAAAAATGTCGCTGTAACAACCCGACTGCTATTACAGCTCGCAGATTTTTCATCCTGTGAACTGTTATGATCCGTGACCGTCTGCCTGATGTATTGCGTCTCGCCCGGAGAAACCCGAACAAATATTATGAGCCAGAGCACCAGCCTGACGTTGCCATGGACCCGGCTGCTTCCCTGGTACTGCAACGGGTGAGTTCGGAACGCCCTGTTTTCTGTTTCGAGTTTCTGGTCTTTTTTTCAATTGAACGATAAATAAGATGGAATCGCATGGCAACCAATGCAGTGCTCGTCGCGCTACGTGTGCATTTACTGATGGTGGTGACACACACTTTGTTTATAACAATTCCTTTCTAGCCGGGTATGGTGTTCATTTTCGTGGACCTGTGGCATTTCAGGGAGCAAAGCATCTGCTATATCACAGAAAAGACGAACATTTTGCGTGCTTGTTTGAGCCGCAAGCCTAACGCCTGAATTAAGGTTCTGTGCTGCAGTTAAAGCATCTGACCAGGTCAGTTCTGAGGAATACATTCCTTGGGGTTTTCTTCACAGGTGGTGGAAGACAGAACAATAAGAGATTGACACCTGGTGGATTGGTAAAACAAACGTGTTGCTGCAGGAGCTTGATCGCTCTGTGGTTGCAAAACAGGAGCTTTCAAGCACCGCAGAGTTTTCAGTTCTTAATCGGTCCTTGATCCAATCCTCATCTATGAAAATGAATCATAGGTATAGGTATTGACCGATAGAGTGCTGTCTCATGTACATGAAGCGCTGCGGGACAAAGTGCGCAGCTGTCAAAATTTTAAAACGCTCAATGCAGTGTCATTTCTCTTCCGAAGAGAGATATCTCAGCTACGATGATTTGCCCACGCGACCATAATGCCCCAAGAAAAATTATTGAGACGAGTCCTGCTGGCCACACCCACGGTGTAGCGGCCCAGAGGTCGACCAAGAACGAGGTGGCGTGATTACATCTCAGACCTGGCTTGGTCCCGTATCGGTGTAGCAGAACAATCAGAGATTGCTGAAAACCGTTTGAGGTATTTCGAGACTTGCTATAGTTGCTGCCTTCACGACCCTCAGGACTGGAATCTCTAAAACGAATGCATGATTTTCTACGAATGGTTTAGAATCTTAGATCGCCATGCTTTTCTTTTGTAACATATTATTGTGTAATTTGAAATTTTCGGATTTCGGATGTTGGTTTTAGTATTCTTATTCTAGACCAGCTATGTCTAACCCGCGGGCCGCACGGGGCCCAGTCGAAGGTTTTTTGCGGCCCAGTTTAGGTTTTCGCTGTAGTGAAAAAATCCTGCAAACTGACAATCTGTCCCTTTTGATAATCTTGACTTTGACATTTTTCATTGCAGGTGGTCCTAGTGCCACTTTATCATGACTGTTACCATTGCAGTTGGGATTTGACCGCTTTCAGTACATTAGCTTAAACTAAATTTCGTTTGCTAAGATCAAAGTAAGCCATTAAATGTGCGGCCCAGATCAATATGTCATTCAGTGTGCGGCCCTGACCAAGACAGTGACATACTTTTTGGATCAGCCATTTGGGTTGGACATAGCTTTTCTGGAAGCTTCATGACTTTCTGAATGCAAATCAACTGGTTTTACACAACTTGTAATCGCTCCCGCAAACCTCATCCACTCATCTGATCTTTATTCTTCTCCATATATTATGTTGTAAGCATTGGCTCGCTTAAGTGCTTTGCATGTTGAAGATAATTGCCAAATTTCCAAACAGATTTTTATGCATGGGACGTCAAAGCTTGTTTGGTTTTGATGTGGCGTGCTCGAAACATTGTGAAATTTTCTATATTGTTAACTCCAAAATCTAAGTGCTGCAGGTTGCGTTTGTTTTTCGGTTATGGACCGAATTTCTTTTTTAAATGAACGAAAAAAATGGAGTCAATTCGGTCTTAATATCTGAAAAGGTAGGCCATGTATTGTTACGGCGAGTTTTAACGCTGTTATGGAACAAATGACCGAAATGTCTCAGCGAAAAAAAAACAGGGTGCAGGTACCAGTCGCAAGCGAGTTTTCACTTGCATCATGATTCCCAACCTTTTTTGCACGTTTTGCAAACGTTCGTGGCCGCGACGCACTTGGCAACTGAGCACGTCCACAGTTCAATTTTACGCAATAGCTTTGCGGAATGATTCCAAAGGGTATCTCGTTGCGCAAGAGCTGAGTCAATAACCCTGCTTCGGTGTATCTGGAGTAGACCAAGAACCGGTCGATCATATTTCGAGGAAGCGTGGCTAGTTGCATGCAATAGGTTCAACAAAGCGCTCTCAATTTTGAGAACTTCGTGGCACACCTGGGTTGTCTCGCGGCATCGTGGTCGACAAGCACTTGGTCTAGTGCGCCAGCAGCACCACTGTGCATTGTTTGCAATTAAACTGCAGTGAAGCTAAAGTTGTACTTCAGATTTTAGTTTTTACAAATTAATCGTTGTTGGTTCGCGAAACATTTACCAACTGTACGACGAATTACGAAAAAATGCAGGAAAAACGAAGTCAGTTAGTCGTAATTTTAATAAAATGTGTTGCTTTATATTTTTGCAGTTTTTTTGTGTGGTTATTTGTGAGGTACTCGTTTAATTAACAATATACAGTAGAATTTGCCTAATTCGTCACTTCAAGGGGATTCAAAAAAAGTGACGAATTAGGCAAAGTGACGAATTACGCAAACAAGTGAAAACTCTTATAGAAGCTCGTATACTTTATCATAGTAACTCGTATGCATACATAGTGCTCTTATTTGCAGTAAAATACAAGTTTATGACGTTATGGTTGAATACAACAATTAATTCCTCTGCTCAATCTCGACTCCTCCATTCAATCAAGCACCTTTTAAATCTTTAATAAACTTTTCCGCGTTCTCTCAATGTGGAGTCGGGTCGCGCTTCGCACCTTGTGCATAAATTCGATAAACAAATTGCGAGGTGCAACAATTCTCAGATAAAGATCCTTAACTTGTTTGAATTCCCACACGTACTAGTTGCTTACACATCAAAAGCGAAACTGCAAATGAGGTATTAGCCGAACAAAACGCTTCTCAGGGATAGAAAGAGGTGACGAATTAGACGATGGCAAATTAAGACGAACAGAAATGTACACAAAAGATAGGGATTCTACTGGGTCCGACGAAAAAGTGACGAATTGACGAATTAGACGAGTTCTACTGTCATGTTTTCTGATGTAGTGTTGAAAAGTGTGTTTCGAAAACAACATATTCAACTACCTAAGTTTATGAATTGTTGTGCTCAACTACAGATAGCAATTGGTGAAGGTTCTTAAAAAATTGCCGTCAGGGGTATTACGGCAAGAAGTGTTGTCGTGGCGGTGCGCTGTGCAGCAGATTAAGTCGGACGCTGTTGATTGCATACCCTGGTGACATAAAAAAGTTTTCGAAATTGTGTGCATAGGCTGACAAAGTCATCAAGTTTCTTCACGAAATGGAAGAAATGCTGACCTCGTTGAGCGCTTACCAGCGCGGCGTCGCGATGAGCGCTGCGGAGGAGAAGCGACAACGTGAACAGGTCAGGCTTTGCTCTGAAAATATTTTTCTTCCTGCCGCTTGTGGCGTCACAAATCGGCTTGTGACGTCACGCAGCGTCTCAGGCGCAATGCAGTTTTCTCTCAAGCTTTCCGTTCCCTGCCTTGCGTGCGTTTTTGTCATCCTCTTTTTAGTGGGGTGTGTACCCAGGGGCGTACGGAGGGGAGGACAAAGGGGGGCACAATGCCCCGGGCGCCGAATCACTGGAGTGCGTCGAAAAGTCTCAACAATGTCGCAATTATTTCTTTTAGTACAGCACATTAGCTCCCGAAACACCTCAGGTTCGAACATGGGATCGCCAAACTTGTTTCTTGTCCCGGGCGCCATCTGACCCTGGTACGCCTCTAGGTGTACCTGCCTGTGCGCGAGTTTTAGCAGAACTTTTTCCAAATGCTGGCGCAGCTAGTTTCTTTCATATTTCGTTAATTGTTGCGACCTTTTGTGCAGGGGCGGATCCAGAGGGGGGCGATTGGGGGGATCGCCACCCCTTAAAACCTACGAAATTAACTTTTTTCACCATGATTTTGTACAATTCGATAAACAGCATTCGCAATATAAGGCCATTTTGCCGTCCTTTGTTTGGTCACAGCAATGTTGTGAAGCATATTTCAGCTCTCTTACAGTAGCGAAGCTGTTATGAGACTTGACTACCAAATATTATTTAAATCGCCCCCCTGACCTTACTGGCTGGATCCGTCCCTGCTTTTGTGGCCTGACCTTACTTGAACGATCCTGTGCTAGTACGTGGAACTTGTTACTGCTATTCTTTTTTCCTGCGATTGGAGACGGAAGACTAGGGGAGCATGTTTCTTGTTCAAGTAAATATTTTTTTTTTCACAATTTGCTTTTGTCTCTGATATTTGGGGTGTAATTTAGTTGAGAATGAACTGTCTATTATAAAGACTTGTTTTGACAATTTAGCTTTTCCAGAAACCACCGATATTGCACCAAACGCATAAACCTGTTTTTTCGGTCATGGACCAATTTTTTTCTGTTTGATCGAAAAAAATTAAGTCAATTTGGTCAGAATGCCTGAAAATATAGGCTAGTGAACATACTGCTACGGCAAGTTTTAATACAACTGTGAGACAAACGACCGAAATGTCTCAGTGACTAAAATGTCTCATTAAGAAAATGACCGAAATGTCTCAGCGAAAAAACACTAGGTATAAGCGAGGCATAGACTGTCCGCACCTGGCATTCTTCTATTTCGCCCTACCACTAGTGGATACGCAATTTATCTTGTATCTCAGCGTAGAATATTTCGCAGCCACAGCATGGACGTCGGCAGGGGGGGCGGGGGTGGCTTGGCTCCCCTTGGATTTTGAGATTTGTTAATTTCCTAGTCATTTTTTTGTAGAAAAAATGTTTTTTTCTTAGTTTTAAATTACCAAAATTAACTTCCACTGTGGTTGCCCCCTGGAATTATGCTTTTGACCACCACAGATGTAAAAATCCACTATTGCCTCCCCCCCACCGGAAAAAATCCCTCCGGCGCCCACGAACCAGCGCATAATTTCCTCACAGATCACCGCGACCATGAACCGCTTCACCGCTCTGGCCCGGAAAACCAAAACCGTTCTGAACCGGATCGATTTGAGCGAGGCCGAAAAGCTGAAGTACCACTACCACATCTCCGCTCGGGGCGCTGACAGCGACGATGAGCACGACGACGAAGAGCGCTCGCGCAAGATGTCCGTGAGCTGGAGTCAGAAAAGATCCAAAGTGAAAGTAGGTTCCGCCGGTCGTAAGTTTTCATTTGTCTTCTCTCGTCGTCGCGGCATCACGCTTATACTCTGCTCTGCGCTCGTGCGATGTTTTCTACAAAGCGTCCGGCTCGCGGGTTGCCTCGAGAAATTGCTGGCCAGTGCGGTCGGGGTTCAAAATGTGGCCGTTTCGGGCCCGAAGCGAAGAATCCCTTTGCCCCTGTCTGTTCAGTTGCAAAGCCTTCGTGGTTACGAATGTCTTCTGCCTACCACCGACCGACCGTCGATTGTGTTTATTTTCTTTTGTTTCGTTGAATTTCGGGAAGTGTCACATTGTACCCAAACACGAACTCCGACGTGAATTTCGTGAATTCCAGCTCCTCGATGGTTCGGTTTATGATCAAAGTGCAGCGTTTTTTTTTTTACCCAAATCCGGACGGATTACCCAAATCCGGACGCAAGACCGTCGTCTTCCTTTTTGGGCCGCTTATACCGAGAGGGGCAAAAATTATTTGTTAAGTCCTCACGAATCCTTTGCGTGCGTCAAAGCGCAGATTATTTGGGCGTCGAAAACGTGCCGTTGACACATTTTCTTTCGTCGTTTTTGCGCGCTCAGCAAAAAGTTGACCCTCCTCGTTTGCAAAATCGTCGAGCGCTTTACTATTTCGCAGGTGACGTGGAGCGATCCGGAACGGGGCGACATGGATTCCAGGATCGCCACCCCTGCCGAAGTCCGAATGAAGATCACCTTGCATGAAGTGCTCAGTTACCGGTAGGCTGGAAGACAAAAAACAAAAGTGTTTTCGAGTTGGCGTAAAAGCGCATCAAAAAGAAACATTCAGCAGAAATTTTTGTTGCAGTTCCAAAACGCTTCATTCGCGAACATTCAGGCAGTTTACTAAGCAGGTACGCGATTTTTCGGTGTGAGGACATTTCGGTCACGACATTTCTGTACGTGAAGGACTGATTACCTTTGTTTATTGAAATGATTATATAAGCAGGCGAAATGTCAAGCTAGCGGGTGTTACGCAAACACCCTTTCGAGGAGCAGTGATTGCGATTAAATCTTAGCAATGCCCAGGGAAGCTTCATGCTCGCCGAATGCAGTTGCGGATTGTATGGAATATCTTTTACCTTTCCCCTTTCCTCAGTTTTCTCCCCTTACCTTTCCTACAGGTTAACAGAGCTTGTCAAGAAATACTACACCGCGCAGAAAAAGCTCAACGATCTGAACCGAAAGAAAATCGAACGGCAGCTGGCCATCCTGGGCAAGGGTGCTGAAAAGACGGCCGCGAACAGGTGGGGGCTTTTTTCTTCTGGCCGCACCAGGAACGCAGGAAAGCGCTCTCATTTGCAAGGAAAGGAGAGCGCCAGCGCAAATTTTTAGGAAAGTATAATTTTCTCGAAAACTTGGACAACCAAAAAGGTTGATGTCGCTCCTGGGATGCTTCTCCTAGGGCGGAAATGACGTCTGAAACAAAGAGTACTCCACGCGTTTCTATGTTTTGGTCACTTCTGACGTGTAACGGCGACATAGTGCTATTAATCCGCTTTTGCGGGATTCGCAGCGAGGATATCCGCAAGTTCAAGTAGCACAATTTGTCGCGACTGCAAAAGCGCCGTCGTAACTTGCGTTTGGCCGATTTCAAACACTTTGGCGCAAATGCGATTGCTGCCGTTCCGTGTCTCCAACAAAAAGGTATTCGACCAAACGTGTAATTTGCACGCGTCTCCGTCGCTCCTGCTCGCGTCTCCGTCGCTCCTGCTCGCGTCTCCGTCGCTCCTGCTCGCTTTTTCCCATTCGTTCCAACGTCGCATACGACACCAACAAACAATTGTGTGGGTGGGGGCGGTACGTTGCCGGCTTGTTCGTCACATTGGAAACATTGTTACATCATTGACTGTTTAGCTAAAAATAAACGAAGTACCTTGCACTGATGTGCATTAAACAAAGAGCTATTTACATGCGCATTGAGGGATAAGCAATTTAGAATAATTTACTCTTGTAGAATTATTCCGGAATGACTAAACCGAATCCAGAATACCGAATCTTATTCTTCTGAACTTATTGACTTAAGACAGTTTAGTTTTCACAAGTTTAGACCATTGTCAGAGCAACATACCAACTCCTGTCCGGAACTGCATTTGTTGCCTTGTCTTAAGTGGGTTTGCTTCTCGCAGCCTGGAGCGACAACTGACTGAAAACAGCCAGGGTCAAAAGTCAAAGTAAGTTGCGATGATGCATAGATTATTGTAACTGATGAAAACGGGAACCCTGATCTCACGGCTACGTTCAATGTGAACCTTTGCCCGTGTTCAATGATATCTAGGACTCAAACGCCGATGCGAAAAGGCGAAGCTTGCTTTTTGCTGTGTAGCTTCGAATGTGCTTCCGGACACAAAAAGCGCTGTGCGTGTCCTTTCCTTTCAGTGATTGCAGTCATTAAAGCGGAATGCAATCAGTAAAATGAATCCAACCGCTAAAGTGAATGCAATCGACTGTGTTTCAGTCGAGTTGGCGATCAACTCGCTTCCGGCGCAAGTCATCGCCAGTTGAAACGCGCTACTCACGGTTTCCAACTCGCCGCACGAAAATCGTGTAGACGCTAGTTTTGTTGGTTCGAGCTGAGTGTGTATATTTTCAATATTTCATCATTGTAGAAAATAATTGTATAGTTTTTTTAATCTTACTGCTGTTCTGAAACTGACTGCAAAAACCTGACAAAGAAGCAAAATATGTCTATTGAAATGTGATGTTATCAAGTTTATTGCATCAAAAAATCGCTTGCTGAAATTTGGGACACGCGTCGTGTGCAGGTTTTTGCCTCATTTTCATCAGAATTTTTGCGATCATGCCAAGCATTCGGTAAACGATGCAGAACGTCAGTGTATGCGCTTCTTTCTTTAATTACATGCTATCTAGCGCACCTTGCGACGTTCAGAATTTTTCCAGAGCGTCAGACGAGGGCGAGCAAGTGCCTCTCCTGCACGGTCAAGTCATAGACGACCTTCAGATAAGCAAAGAACAACGAGCCAGACTGGAGCAGACTGAACACTTCGAGAGGGAGATACTTGCGCTGGAAGTGGGTTGACTTGGATTTGTTTGAACACCTGTGTGTTGTCGTGATGGGGTGCCAGTGCTGATCTCTGTTTTAGTTTGACGTGACGTGGTTGGGCTGAAAAACGGGGGTGCAACCCGGCAGTTCGCAAATCAGCTGGGTCTGGCCTTTTTCTGTGGCCTCATGAGTGGGGGCAAGTTTTTGTTGCAATAAAATCGTGAGAAATTTGCATTTATTTTTGACAAAAGTTGTAGTAAAAAGTTGAATTTATCCACAAGCGTTTTAAACGACAGCGATTTATTCAAGAAATTTTTTCACATATAATGCAAATGTTTCCAAACATTACCTGGGGAGAAATGGCGATATTTTGCCAACAATTTGCGTAGCATGCTAAAACTTCGCTCCACTGCATGAAGTTGCTTGGCAATTTAATATGGCATACAGTTCCGGACTGAAATTTAGCCGGGTCATTTCTCTGATTGCTTTTAGGTTAGTAGCAGTTCGAATCGGTCATCAAAGAGAACAGAACTATACTGAAATAGTTTCAAAGCCTGCTTTTCAAATCACACTTACATTTTACGCAACGCTTGATAAAAGTTGCAGTAAGAAAGAAAAAAGTTGCAATATAAAATTCCTGGAGACAGCTTAAAACATCGTACTACATGAATTCTGAGTATTTGGGAAGCTGTAAAAAAGATGCAAAAACTTGCTCTACTCATGAGAAATACAACAAACCTTCTGATGCATTGCATTGCGAACGGTTACGTGGTGCAGTTGGTTGAGCGCTTGTCACCAAAGCTGGTACCCTGGGTTCGATTTCCCGAGTCAAAAAAAGTCACATCAAAGATTTGAAAAACGGTTCTTGCGACCTGTTCTGGATGAGTTCAGTGGATCGGTTCACGCGGTGCTGCCATTTGCCACCAATGCAGCATTCACTGCGAAAGTAGCCGCGTGGTCCATGGCGCAAGCAAGCGGAGATGGACGCCGCACACCACTCCTGGAAAGGAGTGCAGGAAACGAGAATAAACGAAACTGAACGCATCCTGTGGTTATGCCGCGCCGGTCCAAAACACGTTTCTGCGTATTACCCTGAAAAGCTCGTACCCCGCACTCGTCGACTTTGAAAGTCAAGTTTCCGACCTGCTGCAGTTCCTTTTTTGCAACTGCCGGTAGCGTCTTCGAGTTTATGACGTGAGGTGTGTGTGTGTGTGTGAAGTTGACTCGTACCTGGTACGATATCCTTCAAATCGACTGCTTTATACTCGATCACAAACTCGTCATTGCGCATTGTGCAATCTTTGATGATGAGGAAATGTTCGTTTCAGAGAAGCATCACGCAGCTCCACCAAGCGTTCGTCACCATATCAACGCTCGTCCACGAGCAGGGCGCCATGGTGGACCGCATCGAGTACCATTTGACCGCGTCGGCGGACTACATCGAGTCGAGCAAGCAGCAGCTGAAAAAGGCCACCAAGCTGCAGCACAAGTACCGGAAAAAGCGCTGCTGCGTCATTCTCCTCGTCATATCAATCATCGCCATCGTGGCCCTGGTCATCTTTCTGTCCGTGCACAAATGGAACCAACCTGCGCCCAGTCACCGACACATGGCCATCTACGCCCACGTGCGTCCTACGCGCTCTCACTGGTCCGGAAAGGAACCTCTGCCGCACTTCTAGGGAAGGCTTTTCGCCGCCGGTCTTGTCTACCCGTTGTTGAACCCGTCCTGGGCGGGATTCGAACACAAAACGTCAGTGTTCTGCGACACCGAGCCGTCCTTCACTGCAGCAGCGGCCAGTTGCGGTTTCATTAACCGCGATTCCTGCCAAGCTCGTCCGAGGTCGCTGGATTCCTGACAAGTGTTTTGATTCGTTCGTTCAGCATCATCTGCGATTGATTGCCGTAATAATGATAGAGATGGCTTAGTTTGAAGACCTCTACGAGCGCTTTTCGGTTTCTTTTGCGATATCCTTTCACTGACCTACCACTGTCGTAAGTCCTAATGCGGTTGCTACATACCGATTATTATTATTTTTCCGGCGGTAACTCCCTCACTGCGCTAGTGGCGAAGTTGCTGCGTGCAACTACCTACAGTCGTGTGGTGCTGTCCAGAGCCGGCGGTTTCGGACTCCATTGCTGAAAAACAAGTCCCAGCAACAGAAAGCCTGAAAAGACGCCGGCGAACATCTGATATTATTTCAAATGATCTTTTTTGTCGTTCTCGGCAAAAAAAGAAAAACTGCGACATAATTAGGCGCAAAAACACGTTCACGAAAGGTGAAAGGTCACAGCCGGTGATCGAGTAAGCGCGTGTTTTTTCTTTTTTTAAATTCAGACCTCGTTTCGTTGGCTTGCTTGCAGACATGGTTTTTCAAGCTGCCTACTTCACTTTTTTCGCTTTTTCTCTCTCTTGCAAGGTACGAGTGTGGAAAGATGCCGATCATTTAAACCAGTGTCTTTTTGAAAGGTGGAAACGGACTCTTAAAATTTTCCAACGGCCTCTCAAAATACACAGTAAAAACTCTCTTTACTACCACCACCTGAATATACTATACTGCATATCCTTGCTTGACGACCATCTTGGTATTTAGATGAAAAATTTCCGCTCTCTCAAAATGTCCTAGCGGTTACCAGGGTCAAACCTTAAAAAAAATACAGATTACAATGACCAGTATCAGCGGCGGCGCCAGGCGTCCTGAACCGCGGTGTATGTGTCTGCACCTCGCCAGTGGCGCAGCCTTGCAGTTGCTCTTCCTTCTGGTATCGTTTTGAGTCAGTCCACATCAACCGAACTTTTGTTTCAGACGTGAGGTTTGTACGCAGAAGCGGTTGAAACTTGTTTTGAAAAGCTGTCATTTGGTCGTGGGCTGGCGGGTAATATTTTAGGGTTCCCACGGAGCATGGAAAAGTATGGAAAAATTATTTTGCCTGTTAGTATGGAAAAAGAAGCTAATTTTCCACACTGGATCGTTTTTGCTGTCATCGTACTATCTTCGAGTTAACGTTAAGGAAAAGTTGAGTCTGGAAAAAAAAGTTGAGTCTGGAAAAAGGAAATACATATTCAACATTTTTTGCGAAGGAACAGCTGCCGACAAATTGCGTAATCATTGATGAACCCTGTTGACCTCTTTTTTGCTTGCTTGTTGGTGCAGTGTACCATACCTTGTTTGCGTTTCACTTCATTTCATATCAGCTCGCACATTTCCTTTGCTATGTCGATTACGTGTCAGACCAATGCAGAAGCTGTTCGATGGCAGGAGCGCGGAGCCAGCAGCAACCCTTTCGAGCGCAGCTACATTACCTGACCTGCATTTATGTTCCGAAGCCGCCTGCGGTTGCCACAATTTTATTTACTGTTCGTTTCCACGTTGTGACCATGCACACACATAGTTGGCATGGACGTCGGAAGGGGGGGCTTTACCCCTTTGACATTTGAAATTTGACATTTTCCTATTACATTTTCAGCGAAGAAAGATTGTTTTCTTCATTTCCAGTAGGAAAAATGAAATTTCATCACTTTCGCCCCCCCCCCGCCTGCCTGGAAAAATCGTTTTGGCTACCTTTGGAAAAATCCACTTTTCCCCCCCCTGGAAAAATTCCTTCCGACGACCATGTTCGTTCATTTCCTGATTGTTTGCCGTTCATTTTCGATTTTATTATTTGCTGTTCATATCAGCATTTCGAGGAGAATAACCGGTTCCGATGCCAAGCGAAATTTCTGACTTCACGCCATGTGCGCATGCACGATAACTGATGATTAGGGTTTAGGTTTGGGTTAGAAAAAGAAAAATACTAAGTCCAATATTTTTCAGTGGCTATAGTTATTCCCGCACTGTAGCTTGTTGTGGGTATCTGATATCTAGTCAAAATGTTTTAATTTGCACAACACACATCAAAAAAGTAATCGTTAAACTTTATTCCTTTTCTCTGAGAAGCAAAATAACTGACAATTATAGGTCAGAAATTTCTCTTGACGCCGGTCATCGTTAAAATTTTTCTGATGTCGAACGTTCTCGTTTGTTCGACGACAACCTTTACTGCGGGGAGCTTGTCATCAGCACAACCTGCCTCTGCGCATTCATCGTTTCGCATTCATGAAAAGTCATGACCCGACGAAAGTATTTCACAGATGCCAAACTATTTACGTGCCATAGTGTTCGGACCTCACTCGACGGTTATTATCCTACGCGGAAAACTCTGGCATTTGCTTCACCTTAGGTGTTGGCGAAAGCTGGCGGGCCACAGCTCTTCATTGTCACAAGTAAGGTACTGCACGATCACGATTTTTGCCAGCTGAGAGAGAAGCTTGTCTTAACCCTGTTTCGCCTTTTCGCTGCTGTACCTGCGTTCAGTTGTTTTGCATGTTTCCACTTGACTATTGCAACTGTTGCGTCACAGTTGAAAGTTACCAAATCGTGCAATACACGCCAACTGATCACGAAGTTATAAGTTCGTTGTCATTTTTTCCCTGTGTTGCACGCGCTCGTTCTGGTTCGATGGCAGTAAATGCTTTGTAGAAATGATTCTTGACTGGGTCCTCAGTGAAAGATCTGTGAGCTCCCATAAGGAATGCCAAGAATGTTTTTTTGACCCACAGATGCCCTAACAACAGCGACCACCACTTTGACTAATGACGTAACCGCAGACGAGGAGTCCGCAAGCCAATATCTTTGGGAATAGAGGTACCGGGGATTCGAAAGGTTTAAGAACAATTGCTTTGCAGCCTTTCCTAAAGCGGCGTTCTGTGGTAAAGGCAGTGGCGCAAGTACAGGTTTAAGCGCGGGGAAAACTTAAGATGAAATGGCCCACTGGCCACTGTGGAGGACCTACCAGCCAACATTCAGAAAAACATGAATAATGATGGTGAATCCGGATGTGGATGGAGGGGCGTAACGAGGGGGACAAGAGAGGCATAATTACCCGGGCGCCAAATCACTGCGGGGGCGCTGAATGACTACGGGAGGTGCAGGAAAGTCGCAGCAGTGTGAAGTACTTTCTTAAATATACAGTACATTTGCTTCCGAAAGACCTCAGATTCGAACATGGGGGCGCCAAGCGTGCTTCTTGCCCTGGGCGCCATATAATCTCGTTACGCCTCTGCGCGGATGATTATACTAAAACATTAAATCACCGGTAATACTCCAAAATTGCAAAAAACAACCTACCGAAGACTAAAGAATATTAAAACCGGAACGTAAGGTAAGTGGGGCCCGGTTTTTACATTTAGCTTGCCAGGGGGGAGATTCGCCACTCTGCTCCTCATTTACGCCACTGGTAAAGGGGCAGCGATTACTCGCAAGCGTCGGCCTGACACAATGAGCAGATGCACATTTGGAAAAATAATTTGCGAAGGGATGGCCTTGCAATGTAAAAACTACTGCGCCTCTGTCACTTGAAGTTCGTTTTTCAACGCACAGAGACTCATATTTAGCAGTTCATCTATTTCACGAAGATTCCACTCATTCCAACGCATGATTCGCATTTAACAAGGACTCGCTTCACACGTGCGTTGACTTTTCATTCGGGTGAACGAAGTTTCATAAACGAACATCGAATCAAGCGTCCGGCACGCCATTGAATTTCCTGCAGTCAGTGCCTGTATCCATGAATTGGCTGATAGACTTATTCTACCAGGCCAAGATCACCACAGCCAGTGGCTAACGCACAAAAATTTTATGGGGGGGTTTTATTCAGTGACATATGGTGGTCATTTGTTTGTGGTGTGCGGTCTTTATGACGTCACAATTTGACGTCATATTCATGCTTCCAAACCAACGTTTTGGCGAAGTTTGTTGGAATAATATGCATATTCGTCTACACGCACTCCACTTATTTTATGTGTGATTGCACTGAATATAAATTATCAGCTCTCCAAGTTGGGATATCGGAGGAAAATAAAACTCAATGCTGCGACACAGGAGTTCATGACTGCAAAATTTTGGCTGTGTGTTGAAAAAAGGGAGTAAAACACACTCATCACTGCGTCGGAGCAAATTACAACTGCAAAATGAGGATGCGCTAATGTCTCGTCGAATAGGAGCAGTCGAACATAGGTGTGCGGTTGGACTGGCTGGCGCACACTCCGGTTTGCAAGATGGAATCTTGCTAAACTACACAACAGGGTTGCCAACCTCTCTTCACCAAAAAAAGCCAGACCTTGTCCCAAAAAAGACAAACAAAGCGAGATAGCCGTTTTGAAACATACAGTATACACATAAAACATGCACAGCCACACACAAAATAGACATTAAAACTCGTCAAAAACATCGATATAACACAAGTCTATTCTTTAGAAGCATATTCCTTCCCCGTAATTACACTGTCGTGCATTTGCTTTTTTAATCAATAACATCGATCATGTTTAGGGCAACAATAAAACTTTTGCAATATTCTGTGCACCCTGCATGGTAACAGACCCTCGTCGCAAGAGATTTGTAATGAATATGCAGCTCAGACTATGTTTTGCCAGAGTCAAGCCTATCCGACTGAAAATAAGCCAGAAAAATATGGATTTTTCTGGCTTTTTTTATTTTCAAAAAAAGCTAAAAGTGTTCAAAAAAGCCAGAATGTCAAAATCTGGCTTCAAAAAGCAAAATTGGTAACCCTGCTGCATAGGAATTGAGATAATGTGTATAAAGTACGCAGGACAACTCAATTTTTTGTTATATATAGATGTCCAGAAAACTTAGTTTTCCTTTTTGCCCTGATGAGATATTATGAAATGCCTGAATGCTTCCATGCTAAAACTGCTGTGTTTGAGCTCGTGCAACAGTTTTATCATGCTACAGAATTTGGTAATGTAGCCAATACGGTCAGCGCTAGCGCTGGTCAGCCATAGGAGACAAAATAAAAACAATTATTTCGGATAAAGTTAACTATCGCGGAACGCAATCTTAAACATGCGTAGAGGACAAAATGTCTGCAAAAATTGGTGAGATGGATTTTGGAGGCAGACGATTACCCTGATTCTCACAAAAACCTAATTATTACTTTTTGGCCCATTTACAATGTTCCTTGAAATTTGCATGCAAATTTATTCCGTGGTATTTGCATTAATTCGACAAACTAACAAGCAAAAAGTATGCGAAAACATTTAATTTCCTTTGCGCAGGTAATAAAGATTTTGTAAAATATCAAGCTCAAGGGGGGTTTTTCAACGCCAAACACTCCCCCCTTACGTACGCCCTTGACCACAGCCGATAAATCTGCAAATGTGGGTCGGACCGTGGTCGCCTGATGGACTTCGGTGTTTTGCGACTTGAGATCGGTTAAATTTGACGAAACTCGACGAAGTTACGTCGTCTTTTTTCAACAGCGATAATTCGCAGATAGTTCAGGCAGAGTGTAGCTACGCTGGCTTCGCGCAAGACGGTCACGCTCTCAAAAAATCGCAATCACAAACCGAGAAAATATCTTGTAAATGTTCGGCAAGAAATACAGCGCTATTCGCCACAAATGAAAAAGTTTTGTTTTTAGCAAACCTGCAGAACTGATCCCACACCTTTTGCGAAAAGTTCATCGAAATTGGTGATGATTCTACCCTTTGGTGATAAGTCTTTGATAATAACTATGCCGGGACGCCTTACAAACACACCTTGTGTTAAAGAAATCTCACCGACATTTGTGGAACGAGGTCGTGGCAAAGGTTAGTTCGAAGCACGCGAGGGCTTCGGAGAGACAGAAAAAATTTCGTATTTTCTGCTACGCGTAGTCGACGAAAAGCGAAGGTTGGACGCTGGCAAAACTAAAATAATTTTTGTTTGTTAAGCCTTTTTTTTGTAAACATTCCTGTTTTCTAAGTCAGTTTCTTTAGATATTCGTGCATGCTCAGATATTGCTAAACCAAACAAGAAAGTGGATTCGCCCAAACAACATGCCATTGTGTTGAAAGCACCCAACGCATTTCAGAGCGAGCAAGAACGAGAGAACGGTTTATCTTAGAACAGTACTGCTTCGATTCAACTGAAAAAAACATCACTAAGTGCAAAAATACCAGTTAAGTTGACAATGGTGAGATCGAAAAATTGAAAACGAAAGTATCATTTTTAATTCACAGCCACAAACCCATCACTGTTTTATGACCCTTGAACCGCGAAAGCGAATTAGTCATGCTTGGCTGCGTTTGACGTTTATCTTTCACACCGTCGTCTATTTCGTTGTCTAAACTGTTCGAACGCTCTCTCCCCTGAGCTCCTCGTTTTTCGAGAGATTTACGCGGAGTAGGGACAGGGGTGGATTGTTTCGCAAGAGACCCGGTGGACATCCGGTCTGCGCGGGTCCTGACTAGGTTAAAGTCGTCATCGGTGGCTTCATACAACTCGGTCCGACGTTTTGCGCTGCGACTGGGCAACGTATTTGAATGGGTGCTTCTACCACTGCCACGATTGGTCGATGGGTCCACGTGATTGCTATTCCCGCCACTGCGATTGGACGAACCTTGTTCGTGTGCATTGCAAGTGGCACTGCGATTGGACGTAGCGTCCGCTTGATTTCTGCCTCGACTACGACTGGACGAAGCAGCCGTGTGATTTTTGTTGTTCCCGCTGCGATTGGGCGAACAATCCACACTTCTTGCAACGTCGTTACGAGCGGGCGAAACATCTGTGCGATGATTGACGTTGGCGTTACCTAGCTGCTTAGAGCGCAAAAATTTCCGGCCCAGAGAACCAACAGCTCTGCCCACCGCTCCGCTCTTACTTTTAGAATCGTCTGATTGACTGCGTTCATACGGCGCTTCCTGCTTCCTCATCAGGTCTTCCATCGCGCCGAGCACTCCTTCCTTTTCTTCTACGAGCTTCCTTCGTCTTTCTAGGTCCTTGATACTATCGGTCACATTTCCTTCCCTTGTACGCAGCGACGCCTCTTTGATTTGCAGCCCGGCCTCCTCTTGCTTGACCCTCCTCTCGCGGTTCCTAACCCTCCGTTCTCGCTCTCTCTGCGTCTCCTCCTCGCCGTCAAGATGCCGTTCCAGATTCTGTAATCTCTCCTTGGCTTCCTTGAGCGCCGCTCTTCGTCGACAGAGCTTGGCGTGTCGCTCGTCAATGCGCGCCTGACGGGCGCGAAGCTTTGCGTCGAATTCGCCGAGTTTGGCCTCAGCCACCCCCAGCTTCGCCTCCACCACCAAGTGCTTTTCGTTTTTGGTCTTCTTCTTCGCTTGCTTCTCGACATGCTTCGCTTTGCGCAAGCCCATAGGCTGCTCTATGCCGGCGGCAGCCATTTCCAATGGAAATTGGAGCACAGAGGTATCGCTGTCGTGCCCGTTTGCTTGCAAGGGTTGCTTTTCTTTTGTCTCTGGTTTTTCAACCTTGCTGAATGCTGACAACTGCGCGCCGAACGACGTTCCTGGCGCTTTGGAATTTTCTCTCATCGCGAATTTGAAATAACCGTCGCGAAGCTGCTGTTGCTCACGCTCAGTAAGAAGAACGATTTCTCTCTCGTTGTACGAAAACGGTTTGTGGGAGCAGTCGTCCCAGAGGGCTCCTGTGGCCAAACGCGTTTGTTTAGCCAACTCAATCCGTCTCCTCTCCGGACTAGGAAAGTTTTTCAACCGGGTCGGCCTTCCTTCGTCAGGCCGGCGGCCGGCCCAAAACTGGTGTCGCTCAAAGTGGCCAACGTCGTCGTCATCGGACGAGGTCGGATCCCAGTGGCCGCTCGCACACCGCTTGTCGCTGTCGTCGCTCTCGACTTCCGTACTGCTGTCGGCGCGAAGCCCTTCCTCGTTGTCGCGTCCCCCCACGGCCATTTTCTTGCGTCGATTTCGCGCGGGCCTCTTGATGTTCACTATCTCTGTGACGTCGCAAGCGTCGCTCGCACTACTGTTGCTGTGGACGCCGGACGAAGTCGCCGACCCGGCGTGGCTTGGGTCGAGGTCTGTTGCGGTCGGTTGCTGTTGAATGTAGTTCTTTTCTCTCATTTCCGCGTGGACCGCCCTCAGCAATATCCGGGTTCCCGGCAAGATCGGGGTTTTGCTGGCAGGCATCGCGTTGCTAAGCTAAATGTAGAAACCTGCGAAATAAAAGAAAAAGCTAAAATGAATTGCGAACTCTACTTGCTTTTGAAACAAAAATCCAAATCTTTGGATTTTGCCAAAAATATGTTTCTTGGCCATAACCTGCCAACCACAAACGCTAGGTGGCCAATCAAGGGCTCTGAAGATACGGATTTTTGCCTAGTTTTTTTTTAAGAAACAAAAATTGTCTGTTGACTTTGGGGCCCAGGACCGGTGACTTCATCCAAAAAAACCTAAACCTACCCCAAGTATGACGTCACACACAAAAAAGGCAAAATGCAAAATTTCCCAATTTAATTTTTAATCGATACTACAAGACTTTCCGGATCTTTGGAGGGTTTGAGCAGTTGCCTAGTTCTAGCAACTGGCGATTATGGTCACATATGAACAAGGCACGATCGTGGCTTCCGCGTGCCTTAAAGGGTTTTAATGTTTGGAATACGATCTTACGCGTGAACCCTGTCGACGTCACACAGCAGACTTATGAAGAACAATAGTAGGAATTGTGACGTCAAATACCAGGCGCTCTTTAATAACTTATTTTTTCCCTATGCATCAACTACAGCAATGCGCTGGTGTGGAAGCCATAACGACCTTTTTAATGGAAATGAGGTTACAAGTGCGAGAGCCACACGGCTCAAGAACATTGCTTCACCATCTATTTGAATCATCCTTTGTTGACCACTACCCACAGTTCGGTTTACTATTTACCGAAAGTAAGTGACTGTCTGGTGAGAAAACCACGAAGGAGTCTTGATGTTAAACTTGAATACATTGCTTGAACACTGAATAAATCGCTTTTCAGGTCTATTTCCATGCTTGCGCCAGTAAAACTCGCACAAACCCTCTAGGTTTGTTCATTTGAAATTACAAAGCCTTTGAAATTGTTGTTTTCGGCATAAAGTCTAGTTTTTAGTGTGAAAAAACTACTAACCGTTTTGTTTTACCTGATGGGAAACTCATCCGTTAGAATGCAGCTGTACAAAATGACACGGGTTGAATATAAAAACGGAAAAGTGTTATTGAAGAAATGCTGGTGGAATAAAGAGTTTAAAGATTTGTGCGAAATGTTCTCACGTGCAAAAACAATGACCAACCTTGAACAAATTTGCTATGAGGGGATGCTTTATCTGACGCAGACGTCAAGATGGCTTGTAGATTAAAGGTTTATCAGTGGAAATTTTCCAAACTTATGGCTAAGTTTTGTAACAAACCGCCTCCATCAAATGTCTGTCACGTTAGAATGCACTGGTAGACAGTTACAACATTTTTCACGCTGTTACCTTTTGCCTAATTGTGCTGTTTGTTACAAAAGTTCTAGTACCAAAGCATAAAACGTGTTGAGAAGTTCTGGACCGGTACTAAGTGAAGAAGTGCTCTGTACGAAAAAGCTATCCTACAAGCGAGACTGCTGACATTACGATCTGATCCAGTGGATTAGACAAAGAGCGAACCTGACATTTAGAGGACGTTTCTGATGTCATTAAAATTATCTGTGGACCAATGTAACGTTTTTTAATGCCACGTTTTCAAAACGAAAAAGCCGCATTGAAAAAATAAGCGTTTTCCATCAAGAGCAATTTTCTGTGTTTCGCAATCAAGTCTGCAATGGTAAAAAAGTACATTCTACAGTATCTAAACATACCAGTGTAACGTTTGTAAATTATGAAAACAACTTTTGGTTTTCTATAGTCATCAACTGGAAATAAATGTCTTTTTTCAAAACATAGCAGTGCTGAGTATCGAATTCAAATCAATGTGAAAGTAAAACCAAAATTGCTGTTGTAAACGTTCGATATCTTTTTCTTATGTTGTATAAACTATCAAGATCAGAGGAATGAGCTGGTTTTGTTGAGTAGCGCACTTGTCAAGTTCTGGGGAGTTGCACGGCATGGCGGCCCTTTTGGAACATACAAAAATTTTGTTGTATTTAAAAAAAATCACTGCAAAATTTGTTTTCACAAAAACATTTTCTTACTTCCTTTTTGAAAAGACGTTTGAAAAGATATTTTTTCACAAAATAAATTTTCATTAAAAAAAATTTTTTTAATTGACAATTTCTTTGAAACTGAAAACAATTATTACGTTCAAAAGATTTGTATTGCAAAATTACTTTTTCCAATTAAAAGATTTCATGACGAATTTTTTCATTACTGCACACAACCTAGCCAATGATTGTTTCCCATTGAAGTTTGCGAATGAACCACATTGTTAACTCGTATGTTACATGTTCACATTTTGCGGCAATACAGTGTAGTAAATGCTTTGCGTAGTGCCAGCGAAGTCTAATGTGGCACCTTTGTTGAAGTCGTTCGAAACTATGGCCGTTGTTATGGTAAGCAGAGAGTACGAAGTGAATGCCATGAATAGAAACTTTTCATATGGTGGATTTGCATTTCTCACCTCGCAGTTAGAGTCTGATACACTGGATTGATGCCGTAGGTGTAACGTGAAATACTAAACCATAGGAAAGGTCATTAGGAAAGTTCATCATGCATGCTTGTAATAGCGTTGGTTGCAGACTTTGTAAGGTTCTGTAGGTTTCTTAATTTGCATCAGAATACTGTTTGTTCCTGGAAGTAGATTTTAGCTATGAATGTGTCAGTTGCAGCACTGGATAACTCTGATGGAAGCAAAAGTAGGATTATTTCTCACCTGTCAGTACTTCGTAGATTGGGCTTAGGGTAGTAGGTTATTATTAAAGACATTAGACTTCGTGAAGAGAATGCAAAGCAATATACCGTAGTAGACATAAGATTAGCGATGATTGATTAGATTAAAAACTGCCGTAAAAATAAACATGCAACTTATGAATTTGCATCATGGTTTATTCGCAAAAGTCAGTACGATACACCTCGTTGTCAGAGTTGGGTGCAATAAAAAAAACTATTTTTGCAAAACCCCTTTTTGACAGTTATGTTTCAATTTCAAAGAATTTGTCAATTACAATATTTTTTTCAAATAAAGGATTTTTGTGATGAAATGCTTCAACTGTTTATTTTAAAAATAAAAATTTTTATTGTGAAAAAAATTTTTTCATTGATATTACAACAACATGTTTACAACCTTTTCACATGGCGCCAGTGCCACCACAGCAAACTGTGATCAAGTTCATTTGTTTTAGAAAATTATACGTTCCATAAATGAGTGCGTCTGTCTGAAAATTTGCCCGAGATTGTTGTTATAATTAAAATGTTGAGACGTTGTTTTACAGTTATTGAGAAAAGCATAAGGAGTACGCCAACTTCCATCCTCAGTTGGTCATTCCAGATGCCGATTTCTCTTAGAAAAGCTCAAAACCACACTTCTAAAAGATGCACTGATATACTAATTGGCGATGAAATTATCGATGTTTCATCCCCAGCGATAAGTCACAAACAATAGCCATGCCGAAGGGAATTCTGCACTTGTTTTTTTTCGTGTATGGAAGGAATCTGAAACGCCGACTCTGTTTTACATTGCTCAAGCTAAACATACTTTCTGACTTCCTTATAAAAATATTGCCTTTAATGTCTCTGAGAATGCTGGTTTGAAGAATGTGGTAAATGCTGCTTTAACCAAATTTCACTCGTTGAAAATTTGCAGTTTTTTTATCTTTTGGGCAATTACCTGCAGACCGCTGGCGATTTAATGATGGAAGCTGCAAATATTTAAATGCGTATCTTTCCGGACATTAGCATATTCCAGACGGAATCCGTGCAGTAGATGAAAAGTAAAACTCAGAGGGGTCTGATGTTCACAGATTAAACTAAGAAATAAAATGATTTGGGGGAATACGGGCAAATGGGAAAAATTACAGCTAGTGCACTATACGAAAAACAAAACTGAGACGATTACTTTTCTTCAAAAGTAACGGTAGTTTTTCTTGTTTTGATTCAGACTTGAAAGCAAAGATTTTGTCGTCTCCATCGACAACTAACACCTATTGCATTTTGGTAGATACGTCTTCATTTAAAATATTCATGAAAATCGTCCAAGCGAGTATGCCAATGACACGAGTTATCACTCGATAACACGACACTTGAACCGCCCGTTCTGCTTTCATATATATAAATTTTCCTGCAATATAAGAAAACTCTACATTGTGATGTCTTTCTATTCGAAACTTTTGCTTTTTGCCTGTTAAGCTTTGTTAACGCACTCTCTGAATAAAGTTCCTGCTTTCTGCAATGCTTCCTAACTATCTCGTCCGCGGAATCGCCGAACTTGCTTTCGAAAAACCATCTTCGCTTTTTGTTTTAACAGAACCTCATACCTTAAATATTGCTCTTGTCTCTGAAACTTCAAAAGGGAACTCGAAGAATCGCGGCGCAATGTGACTCCTGGATGGCGACCTTTCAAAGCAGGCTGTGGCAAGACGCACAACTTGAGAGACGGACGGGTAATACAACCGCAGCAGATTTACTCTCGCCCGGGGCAAAGGCAAACGCGAAATCATTTCAGAAAATGCAGTATCTGTTGACGGGGCGCAACAGGCCGTTTTCTGTTCGATTGTTGTTGTTGATGCTTCTAACAGCCGGCTTCTCTTGTTTAACGCGATGGAAGTAGAGCGGGCCTACCTACGTTTGCGGTTACGGCAGTAAGGAGAAATGTCGGCGATTGTTGTACTTACGACAATTTTGAAAGGGCGCTCTAAGGCCAACGCCTGTTTTAAGCTTTGCACACATTGAATGTTTGTAAACCTCCTGATCGACCACAAAATTCGATATTTGGAGTAACGCACGTCTCATAAATTCATGTTCTTATTCAAAAAAATACCGGGAGCAATTACAAACAAAACTTTATTTCCTACAAGGTGGTGGAAGGTGGTAGCAATACGGAGGGGTTATCAGCACGGCAGATTCCGATTTCTACTGTACTGACACTGTAATTTCTACTGTAATGACACTGGACATTGATAAAAAACGAGATTATTTTCAACAAAAGGGCTTTTGTTTTGTTAGAAGTTGTGAGTTGTGACTAGCTGCTAAGCAATTTGTGGTGAATATCCTTTTGAAACATGAGCTTTTTTCTAATTTTGGTTCGTGTGCTCCACACAACCATCAATAGCAAGACGTGTACAAGCAAAATGCTGTGGTCATACATAACCAAAGAAATTGCTGTGCCAAGCGTTTTGTCCAAAAAAAGCATTTTCAACCGACTTCACTTTTTTCTCTACATAGGGCTTCAGGGCACTTTTCCGCAGCTGGAAAAATGCATTTTTTGTTAAAAAAACGTTCGACTGACATTCTTTGACATAATATAGGCATAAAACACTTGAACGAGTAGAACCAATTACGATGCTAATCATACGGCAACAGCACTGCTAAATTACGGTCAATTGATAGAATCTCTGTACATCAACTTGCACTTACGAGTGCTTCTTACACGTAAACTGCTTTATTAAGTACGTAATCACAGGTTTGGTGGAAGGTAGCTGGATTCTCTAATAGGCTGCCCTCGGATAAAGCACATCATTAGAGTGTAGAAGACAAAGGCCGTGTTCGTGGCTGTGCAGGAGATGCACCAACGCAAAGGAACTGTTTATACCTACTAAGGCAGCAAGCAGCGAAAGTTTGCTTTGGGCTGGAATGCGATATTGTGGTAACCTACCAAACATAAAAATTTCAAGTGTTTGTTAGAATAACTGCGCTTTTTCATATGAGTAGAAGTGGGCTGCTACATTCCTGACAGCAACAATACCGTAAGCAAAGCCTGCAAATATCTTGACCGGTGTTCCACGACTTGTGAAGTAAAAGTCGTGCATTGCAAAAACCAATTTTATAACGGCTTGAAGTCTATTCAAGTCTCTCGTTTTCAACGCCGTTTTTAACACATCACCGGCTAAACTCATCAACAAAGAGACAACCGAAAGTTCACGATGTCGGCCCCAAATCGTGCGTGACCGCGGTTGACACCAAAGGCTGACCTCACCCTTTTTCGAATCGAAATCCGAACACAATATCATAATCCAAATCATCGCTGAGTCACATGACGTCATAAATTACCTCTGACCAGTCTGGTCCCTGTATTGACCACTTGAGGCCGGATAAGCTGTTGTCTGCTCTAAACACAAGATCTTTTTGAACATATTCTGCACACTCGTAGGTTTTAGATGTGCTCAGTCTCAAATGGTTTTTACAGATGTTTTGGCTACTTCTTCCACTTTGTCCATGCTGCCGCTCCCAAAAATGCAGTTTTTTAAAAAAACATTTGGTGCATTCTTTTCAAGACTGTAGCTCAATTAAGTTGATAAAACTTTTTAAAGTTGTATCTCAAGTGTATGGCGTATATTGCTTATTTTTAAATATTTGCATATATCAGTGAATATTATTTTAAAAAATTATTGAATGCTTATTGTGGCTCAATTAAGTTTTGCACGACGTATCTATGCAGTATCACCAACACCACCAAAGAAGACCCGATTGAATATCTTCGCAATTCTTCCTTTTAGACCTAATCGCATGGTCCAACCACTTGTTAGCTGTGTGTATACGACAGAAGAAGAACGTATCTATGATTAGTCATGATAAAATATTTCGGAAAAAGTTGACCAAAAGAGCATCGACCATGTTCCAGTTTGGCAAGGACTAGAAATCTCCTCGTCTGCTTTAATTTTTAGGGGTGCATGCTCATCTTTCGAAACGCTGAAGGGGTACCTCGTCTCAGAAAAGTTGGGAATCCCTGTTACAAACCAATAGAAAAATGAAAAAAATACTTGCTATTTTTCTGCATTTTTCGATTTAAAATACCAATTTGTTTTTTGCACACCCTTTACCTATTTCCCATTGATACACATATTTCAACCAAACTGAAGGGATACTTTCGTGCTTTTCTTTTGAACTTTCTCCTCTGTTTTTCACATTTAGCAGTGTCATCAGAAGCCAAGGTAGTCATTCTGTAGTTAAATTACCCTGCGGGGTTGATTTCTCATAGCTTTTTTTCACTATGTTCTATGGTAACAACCAATCAGCCAATTTTAACTTTTGCAAAGCCAACCTGTCACGACTTGAAAAAAAAACTTGCACGTTTTTGACCTTCACACAAGACCAAAGGCCTGCTGCATCTTTAGCAAGAGAGAGGGTTCATGTGGCAGCAAAACGTCGGACTGAAACTAACGTTCACTGTTTAAAACCATTAATCAAAGACGTTAAACCGTGGGTTCGTAAACAATCATTTGAAAAAAGATCTGGCCGCAACTGTCCTTCATTCTCCCTTTTGCTCACTCCTTTCGCAACACTGTCCCGTGTGATGCTTCAATTCATCTTCTTTTTTCAGCCACCAGGACCACCAGGAACGGTTAATTTCTTAATTGAACCACAGCCCCATAACAAACGGGCATTTTTGTTCACAACCGCCACAACAGCCGTGTCAAAATTGCACGAGATTAAGCTGATGTTCGGAAACCTCCTGGCGCACTGGCTCAATTACGTTAAAATCTCTTGCTACTCTATCCAGGCACAACAAAACCAAAACAGTCTTGGAGGAATTCACGCGAGGTTCGTTGGTTCATGTCTTGACTGAATGGCTTGCATGGAACCACAACACACCCGAAGCAGCTACGGCTACAAAACCCACTCTCTACAGGATACGTTTTTGCTCAAAGGCGTTTCTAATTTATTTCAGCACCAAAAAGTTAACTTCATTTATACGCACGTGCAGAAACCGCTCGTTCATAAATGGCTGCAAGCTTTACGAACTACGAGCTATAAAGTGAAACAGCATTTGGTCTCATGAAGCGTAAGTTTTGTTTAATAAATTCTTTTGAAATCCATCGTTTGTTCAATTATGCCGCACTTGAACGCTATCGCGCTTCACGAAACTTTCTTGGTAGCTGAGAACATAATGACACCTTTGCTGTATGTAGCATTTTGCCCGACACAAAAATAAGCGAACAAAGAGCTGTGCTTGTGGTAAATGCAATCAAACAAACGATGCTGTTATTTCAAAGTTTTGTCCAGTCTCTTCCGACGTTAGTCTCCCGACTCTCTACATTTATTCGTCCTTTCAATTTTTTTGCAAAAAAACAAAAACAAATGTGAGAAAACTATAAAAAAAATACAGTGAAATCAGGGTGTTCAGAAGTAAATTAACATTTACCCCTGTGTGAACAGACTGTGTTCGCAGAAAGTCATTTGCGGAAGAAATTATGAACTTTAATAACTTCATTACAAAATCTAAGAACCTTTGTTTCACTGTCCTATCACTTGTGTTTCCTGTTCTGTTTTGCTCTGCGCTGCCCATACTTCGTCGTTGAAACCAGCTTTATGTGGGTGGCTCATACAAAACATGTAACGTTCTAACCATGTCCTCACAGGGAGAACTTTCCTTCAGAATCCACGAGAGGTCATTTCCAACAGAACAATTGGCGACTATTTTCGCTTTTCTTAAGTGATTCAAGTGCGTAAATGGTGATCATTGAAGTTTAATGGATGACGACCAGTCTCTGCGAAATCGTTTATCGTCAGATATGCCATCTGTCATACACAGGCAATGCAATCTGGAAAGCAGTGCTTGATTTACGCACCTGGCAGCCGAGGTCCGTTGCTCACGACCAGCACCGAAGTCAAAAGCACATGTGGTTTCGAGGAAACTGGACAAACCCTCTTGCCTTATAATCCGTGATCGTGAGCAGATCGCATCGATGGGCAAGGCATAGATTCCAGTTTACATTCAAAATAGGCTTATAAACGACGAACGCTATCTCGCAGTGTATGCGCCCACGCACGCGGAACGTTTTAGGGTTATGTGCAGTACAAGTTATTCGCGCGTTTCCGACGCATTTTTATTGCCTGAGTCATATGCCAGATTTGAGCTGCTGCACAAAGCAGAGCATCCTAGTTTTCTAGGAGGCCTTGCACAAAACCACTCATTGCAGCGTACATATTTGCTGAGAGTGATAGCAATGAGACTCCATGCAGGTTTTGTGATGAACATGAGTCATGGTCTTCATTGGTGTTATTTTGTTTAAGCTCTGAACATATAAAATGTTCAACGGCGTTAAAAAGCTTTTCTTTTTGTCACTTACAAAAGTTGAAATTGCAGTTGTCTCTGGAACAAAATTGCTGCACATGCAGCTTTAAAAACTTTTTTTGCATCAAAATAGTTTGTGTGGAAGCAAGAACTGTAATTGCTAACGATGCAGTAGAAACAAATTTCACCGCTTTTCAGGTGCTTTCTTAATGTCTTTTTCACAACTTTTTTCAAAAAATAGTTTGTTTTGTTAGCTAACCCAAATTCCAGCAACGTAAATGGGACACCAAATGAAAGCAGCACAACTGCACCTGTGCATGCGAAAAAGTGTTGCTTGTCTGTTGACTTGTGTTTAATAGAAATGACTAACACGGTATGTAAATTTTTACCTGAATTTACCTAAATATATTTACCTAGGAAAAGTTTGAATCAAGTCATGGTTGAAATGAGGTTCGGACATGTTTTTCGTTACATGCAAATTGCAGATCAAACAAAACTTTGTAACGAGAAACTGTTCCATGTGTTTTAGAATTCATCGAAATTCATTTTGTGTATGAGAGAAAGCTTTTTTATTCGGCGCACGCTACGGTTCACCGCTGGAAATCGTGGCTAACCAGGTGCTGCTAAACATTTTCTGTCCCGATCAAAGTCTGTGCTGCTGTACGCACGTGAAGTATTGAAGCAATTACTGTATTTCGAAACAAAACTGTGAAGAAAGTTCAAGAGAGCCTGTTCAGGAAAAAACTTTTTTAAGGAAAAAGGAACTCAGTGAGAAACTGCAGCGTAGGCAGACAGTAGATTGTGGAATAGCATTGACGAACCGGTAATGTGCGAGCGGTAAATTTTGAAATGAACGTTAAGGATGTTTGGGCGACACACGTATCATGCTGAGCTTTTGGATGCTGTCGCACCAAGACTAACAAGTTTAGTGTCAGCATGAAAACCTTGCAGGAAAAAACTTTATTTCGATTTCCTCTTTCTCAGTGATACGGGTACATTTTCAGGAGCACTGCAGCATTTTGCTTTTACTCACATAGCGTCATACAAATTGCGATGTTGAGCGAATTTATTGAGAGAGTAACTTTATGAAAAAAGAGATGGCTCTTTTCATGACGCGCAAAGAGCATTGTCCTTGTGGCAAAGGCACGCAGAAGTGGATACAAAAATCGACCTGGCAGTAATTGCGTATGAACAATTTACACTACTTTTTGATAAGTCCTTTTTAGATCTTTTGTAATTGCGTTTCATTTTCTCCGTGAATTGTCAGTCAGCAATATGGGTTGTGGGCATGAACGTAATGTATGCAAATTTGACTGACCTGGCATTTGTAGTGTCATTTCTAACCAGTACAAAATGCAAATGGCCCGCTCATTGATAAATCACAGATGACAATCGCGAAATGGACCAAGAGATATAATTTTGGTTTACGCTCAAAAGACTTTCAAAAGATTGACGACACAATCACCCTGACCACGTCTGGTCGAGACAGTCTTCGCTGAGGCTGCGAACTCGCAGAGCTGCCGATGAAAGCGGCACAAACTGTACAAAAATCACATTTCCTCACATTTCACTGTTCCTTGCAAACTCTCACCTTGCAACAAAGCGTTCCCTACGAAGGATTGCATTTTTATGTACGGCTTGCTTGCAACTTTCCCATTTGCAATGAAAGTTTTTGGATTGCAGTAAAACTTGAAACTCTTGCAAATCATATTAAACAGCACCAGAAAAACTGCATTTCTCTGCTTTTCCTTCTTTCGGCTTATTTTTGGTAGTATGGTGAGCTTTATCATGAACTCCAACTTGGTGAAAGAACTATTATGAATTCAAGCAGCAGTTGAATGATCCTCACTGATTCCACAGTTCTTTCAGCATCATATCAACCTCGACTGGGACCTCTTCGCCATCGACATGGACAATGTGAGAGCTGTGTCCATTTACTATAACTCAGAACCGAAAAGACCTTACTCGCTGTTGTAAAATGAAGCCTCGGCGTTCCCAGGAAAAACGGTCTCCTGTCTGAAGAAAGTGGTGACAGCTTTGGCGAAACTAGATTTGCTAGAATCTCTGCTCTGTTTACGGCTAAGAAGGCGCGTTTCTTTTGTGTTGGCAAATCTGCGTCGAACCAACCCCAGAAGTCCTTTCAAGCAAGGATATCTCTTCACGGTTTAATGGAGACGCGTCACACGCATGCCCGTACAGTGAATGTCAACGATGAAGTCAGGAAGCTGAAGTCGCCGAGAGTGGACATGGAAATGAGGAAATTGTGCGTGGTGGAAAATTGCTTGTTGAGGAACAACACAAAGTAACGCGCTTGAACTTTTCGCAAAGATCTCGTTACATGCGAAGCAATGGAGCGGAAAGTGTTAATACGTAACTGACGTCGCATCCGTTACGTTGATTTTCTATGTGGTCCGTATGGAACGGATGTTTCCGAAACAAATTTTGTTATGTATTTGATAACAAATAGTTGATAAAACTGCATCTCTAAAAGACAATAAATGTTGACTTATGAAACTGAGAGCTGCAAACGTTTGCCAAAATCAAATAGTTCTAACTTCAAGCTCACTCATTTGATTTTTAATCGGAATCATTGATAAATCGCTCCCACTACACTTTTCTCAGGAATGCGTTTTCCAAACGCGTTGAGGCTTTTAATCTGCTTTTGGAGCTCTCTTTCTTTATAAAATATTTAGGCATTTCCTCTAATCAAGTGATTACGAAAACTGTTGCGAAAACAGTGAAATGTTTCAGGAATTTATAGTGAACTGCAAGTACCCAGCAGTCTCTCCAAAGAGAGAACGTTTTCTGTCAAATTTACCTCGATCCAGGTTATCGAAACAAACAATAGATGCTGCATTTGATTGCTCTAAGGTGCATTTGTGTAACCGCATCAGCGTTAGAAAACTTTAACATGGAGTCTCCTTTTCAAATTTTCCCCATTTCATTTCAACTGGGTTTATTCTTTCCCTGCCACGCCTAGATCCTCGCGGATCTGAGCACCTGATCCACCGAGACAGACCGGTTCCGACCCAGCACTCCCTGCGCAACTGCGTTGATCATTCGGCAGCTCATTCCCACGTATACGCAACACTTCGAGTTGAACCTGGGGAGTAACAAAAGTTATTCAATGGTTGAGGGGCAACAACTCGATAATCCTCCGGTTCTTTCGATTCCCTGGTGTCCTTGCACTAGTTTGTCGTTTCGTGTTGCAATGCCAATTACCGGCAAGTAAAATCAACTCAATTCAACTCTGCAGGGATTTTTCTCTGCAGAGTTGTTGCGTTAATGGCAAACATCCTGTGGTGCTTTTCCCAGTCGTAGCAAATCCCGGTATTTCACATCAGGCCCATTTATTTGATTGAATTTGTGAGGGTACCCGACTGTGGACCGTCGCGAGGAACTTAAAGGAAAGAGCTTCAATTCCAACTAGCGTTTCTCGTCTCTCTACGATATGACGTATTAACAGTTGAAGCAATGTGTAATAAAAGAATGTATGCCTTGTGGTCCTTTCACCGCGCTTACAATATATTCTATTTCTATTGTTCTAATCGGATAGCTTTTTGTGCCACAAACCCTTGGGGCCGGGGCAAAGCCTAGGCAGGCGCTATACGCGGAAAAATCCCAGGTAACTGCTTGGATTGCAGAAAAGTGTGTGGATCGGTAGGCGCAGTTTCATGATGGACTTTTTCGCTGCAGCGCAGCTGAGGCATTTCCTCCTCTGCAACTGCCTGAAAGAGCTCGTGTCCTGCGGGCGTTTTTATTCTATCGTTTCGAACACTTTTCGTGCTGCGTTGCGAATTTTATTTTGTGTAAGCTCACTGACGGATTAACATACGCGTTCTTTGCTCATGAAAAAAATGTTTTGACATTTTCCTTGAGTAATCGGATAAGTCATTGTTGGGCAACAAAATTAGCAGAGACATCGTGAGGTTTTGCAATTTTTTAAAAGTTTTATTTTAGCAAATAAAAGTGGCAAAAACAGCAAAATAACTTTAAGAATTCTGCAAAATGGCACTTGGAGTGAGTCTTGCTTCTCTTTCAGAACGAGTTTTTAAAAGAGACGCAAATTTAGACTACCAAAAATCTCTTCCAAATCGACCGTTGACGTCAATATCTCGAAATCGATCCACACTTGGGCTACGTTCATCAAATATCCAACTCTATCAGCGCCTTGTGGCAGCGATCGATAAAAAGACCTTGTACGATTTCATTAACAAGTAGCTTTGAGCTTATGTCGCTGCCCTGTGACTGCAAAACCACAGCCAGCAACAAACGAATGTGACTGAAACCATTTAAATTGGGATTTTAAAATTGAATAAAAGAACCGATCAGACATTCGTTGCTTCCCAGAATATAAACCTGGATCCCGTGCATGTCGAGTTTATGGACCAAAATGCTAAGTATTTGAATCGTTGCATCATTAATTCCCACATAAGCAGTTTCGAGGCACTTTATTTTTTTCCAACATACGTACTTTCGAGGCACTATTGTACTAAAAGTATCGTTATGAAGTGGTTTTCAATGCAACTCGTTCTACACCAGTCTGTAAAAGTACAAGGCGTTTGTTGAGGAAATCTCTACGTTTGATTTCAAATCAAGCACATGAAGCAGAGTCAATACAGAAACGCGTTTCTTTTCATCATTTACCTTCTTGAAACTGTTGTGAAACTTTCCGCGCACATGCTGAGAACAAATGCAAGGAATTACAATTTGCTTGAAACGTTTGGTTATTAAGCCTTGCATTTGGCATGCATGAAACTGTAATCATTTTGTGGCAACTTTGTCCTTGCTACTGCCTCGATATATTCAAAATTAGCAAGGAAGGCGCTTGAATGTTTTTAAGGCCATAATAAGAATTGGTTCTGAGGTTGACAACCCAGCACGCTTGGCAACACGCAGAGGAACTCAATTACAGGATCTTCCCTCTCCCGAAAGCACAGCGATGTCGTGGACAAACGTTTCGTCTGGGAAAGATTAGATAAAGGTTGCCTTGAACTGTTTTTCCACAGCACATTGTTTCCCAAACCTTTGCTTTTTCAACTGTTGGATTATGATGACAATTGCAAAAAATGCTTGAGAAGGTTGTGCTTTTGGAAGTATATTTGTTATTTGTTTTTGTGTTCAAATTTACTGATAGGGTGTACTGAATATATGTTATTATGATCTGTTGCTCATTGAAAAAAATTTTTTTCAAGTTTAAAAGCTTAGAACTATTTTGTTGTCGCAATGTACCATGTCTTCACCGCTAAAACCTTTATGAGTCCCGAATGCTGCAAAAATCTTAAGTTTTTTTTATATATGAAGAAAGCAACAACAGAATACATTAACCATCTCAGGCGGAAACGTCGCCAATGCAGGGACGGTAGTTCCATCCCTAATCAAAATGTGCGCGCGTCAGTTGATCTTCAAAATGTAAACCTTCCAATTTTAGCGTAATTGATAGATATATTTTTGAAGCTTCAGTAATATTTCTGCATTTTGGCGAAATACGGTAATCGGAACTAGCAATTACCTGTTTGTAGTCATTCGCTGAAAATGAGAACGAACTTTGGATAAAGAACTGGAGAAAGCATGTTGCTTTATCCGCAGGCCCGTAACCAGGGGGGGCGAAGCCCCCCTAAAATCTTTTTCGCCCCCCCTGGAAAAAATGTGTTGGAAATAGATTGAAAAAATTGCACATAGTTTGAAAACTTTGGGCCCCTCTCAGAAAACTCTTCGCCCCACCTGCTGTCCCAAGCTGTTTATCTGTGCTGTTCCTAAAAGTTTCGCTTTACTGTAATGCTTTCGATTGTATTCAAGGATGTGGAACCTCAATTTGTTGTCTGTGTCCCCCAAAACCAAAACCTGCATCCCCCAACAAACAAAAACTTGGCGCCGCTCGTGAACCTAAGTCTTTCACATATGTTGTTGTGTAGACTTGACTTGAGCATTGCTCAAGGTACGAATAATTGAAGCACAGTAAATAGAGCCAACAAAATGAAAAACATAGAGTTTTAAGACATTTTTGCAATCTGATCGGGCTACTCAAAACTTTTTAAAGCTCATCCGTCAATACTACGACGAGGGGATTAAACAATAATTATATCTCAAGGTTTAAGACCATGGAACATTAATTCTGACAACATGATACACATGTCTGCAACGCACCCGTCACAAGCAAATGTAGGAATCGTTTAAGGTCCAGAAAAAGTACCACCAGTCTAGTCTCTCGGTACACGTCACGTAATTGTCATTGCTATTATTAGGGCGCTAACTCCGATATATTTTTGGAAAGGGCTGAACTGACAGCCGAGCCTGCATTTCGCGTTATTCGACTCAGAGCGGAATAATTTAATCAAAAGGAAGAACATTAGCGAAAGTTAAAATCCTAAAGTGAATCAAAGCTTAGAATTGAGTTGTTTAAACTTTTTACATTGTCAACCTCAAAACACCCTCCACTCTGTCCTTGTAGTCAACAAACACCTAAGAGTCAATGAAGATGAACTACTGCGATTCACATCGCCTGCTGTGAAGCATTTTCACACTTCTTCGGTATCCTTAAACCTTGCTTGCTGCGGCATACCTTTGTGGCTGTATTTGTAACTAAGTTTGGTGATACCAAACGTGCGAAATATACTAAAAGACAAAAGAAGTTTTAAATGTCACGGACAGGAATTGTTTTTTCGCAACGGAATAAAATATAACTTTGATTATGCTTACCGTTATGCACTTCATATTCTTTCCACGGGTCGTGAAGAAGACGTTCAAAATCCTTTGTCCCACAGAGCGGTGTAAGTTGCAAAACCAAGTTACACAAATCTAACTGTTTTCAAAATTCCAAAACTTGTTCGTTAAATCAAATAACGTACACATTATCATACCTTTCAAAATCTAAGAGTAATAATGTTTTCCAAGACATAAATAGATCCAATAATTTCTTTCTGATCTGCATTTTGCGAGCGGTTCCAGCCAAGGTTTAAACAAGGATCTGTCCTTACAAAACCCCATCATGCCTCTTAGGTTCTTTCAAGCTTTCAGTTCATGGGCTTGAGCTTTCAGAAACAATCCTCAGATTTCAAAAAAGGTTCTGACTTTTACGTATTCGGAGTAAAAAGAGAAAGACAACCTTATGTCACGCTTTTGCGACGCCAAGGCAACACCAAGCCCCTTCTGAAATAACTTTTCAAAGAAAGTTGTTCTTGCGTCACTTTCGTAGATCGCCCGTCGCATCGATTTGTTACAAAGCGGTCCTGATAATCGCTTCGCTGAGGGTCGTACACGCGTAACACGCTTTTGCGGAGGTGGGCGAAGTCTTTGCTTTTTATATGATCGATTTGCTAAACGAAAGTTGCAAATTAAGGTTTTGTGAAGCTTCATTTTCTGGATGTCATATCACAAGACTCGACAATGTTCAAGGTCAATCAATCTTAGATATTTAAATCTGTGAACTTGTTTTACATGTAAAGTTTCAATGAACGGTTCAATTTTTTATCGTTCATAATGCGGAGGCGGAGATGGACGCTGCGGGACAGCATGCCCGCCTTAACACTTTATATATGTTTGCTAACCGCAAGTTGTTTCCGTGTTCTTTTGTTTCTGAAATAATTAAAAATGTTCAGAATATTTGACTGATTGCGATCTGGAATTACGAAACGGTGGTTTCATCTACTACGACCATCACTGCTCCAAGCTCGTCTGCAAATTTTTTCGGTACTCACGCCGCTTAGTGTCCAATACTACCCCATAATAGTCCGCGGATAAAACTGTAAATTCCCATGACTTTTGACAATGGAGTGTTTCTGTCCCTTGTGCTCCAGCAGCGGCTGCCTTCGATGTTACTCGTGGATTGGGGCTGAATATTTTGAAAAGTTTACACAACCGTTTTTGTGGCGAGCAAACTGGAAACGTGTGCAAAGTGCAAAAGTGCTTCAAGGCGCATAAGCACTGCAGCAAGTTTTGTGAAGTTATTTTTTGAAAACAATCCAATTTTCACTTTGAAAAAAAAATTTAATAAGTTTCAAAGAGAGCTCAAATCATAAAGTTTTCTTACGAGAAATAGTAATCATATCACATCCACCCTGTCGGAATGCAGCGTACCTCCTTCATCGTCGAACGTAATGCTCTTTTAATTAGCTTCTCTTTTTTCATTGCATGAACAATTAACCGTGTGATTCTTTCAACAAATTAATCTAACCTTAGACACCTATCCCTTCTCACCGCTGTGCATTCAAAAGAAGCAATTACGGATTTGACGGCGTGGGCCGAATGTTGCGCAACGGTAACAGTAATACAATCGAATATCAACGGACAATTTAAACGTGTGGCAAACCGCACTTACTGTCTTTGCTGTTCATCTGCTCTGGCCATTTCAGCACAGGTGGAGCCGCAAGCTCTTGCTTTTCTCGATGCCATCGATTTTCAACCGATAATTTATCGCTTTTTGGGAATGGAAGCAGAATGTAATCCAGTTAGCGCCGTTTGACATTTTGAAACTCATCAAGGCGCTTGTACAAGATTGCTCGGAAAGTTTCCTTCCCTGATGTTTTCAAACTTCTGTTGCAGTAACAGCAGCACTCGAACAAAGCTTGTCAGTGACACAAGCTTGAAATGGATTTGGGAAGGGTAGGCATGGAACTGTTGTCCATTCATAGGAGGAAAAGCAAAAACGTGCTACTCGTGAACAAAAATATCTCGGGATGTTCTCACCTCACCCCCCACTGCAAACCACGTTCGCAACTCTTATCAATTGCATCGAGCGGCTTGCTGAGGCAGCACAAGCCCGCTTTGGAAGGTAATGCGGTTAATGTAGTTCTGATAATCAGCCGATGTTGTGCTTTCAGGAAAAAAACAAATTTTGTTGGGAATGCTGGTGTTTTTTTGTATTTTTTGTTCATCCAAGTACGCTTAAATAATTCAACAAGTAAAAATTTAATTGTCCAATTTAATGAAAAAACGAGAAGGCTGTGCACTTGCGAACTGAAGGTCAGATTTGCATTTCTTTAACTAAACTAGAAACAAAGCGTACTTGGATGAACAAAAAAAAAACACCAGCATTACCTTGCCGCTAACTAAACTAGAAACAAAGCGATTCAATTTTACCAGTCAGAGTAGATAACATCATGTCGCTCCTCAAGATTTTTTACATAGCGGCATCAACACGAATGTTTTCACGAATGCCACTTGCAAGTACTCAGCTTGATCCATTTCGATAACAATCCAGTAAAACTTGATTTGCATTCAGACAAGATTCGCACAAGCTAACTGAATGTTTACAGTCGACACAATTTCAAATATGAAGGCGGATCAAGTAGATGCGCATCGTCAGGCGTTGGAGGCACGGGCTTCAGGAAATGCAGCAAATGTTAGTTTGCGCATGCAGGTTTACGAACTGTGCCATCAATCAAACCATCACTTGCTTCGCTTGACCACAAACCAAGTGTGTACTTTCATGATACGTGGTTGACCTGTGCGTGTTTTGCGCCGTAACGCAAAAGCTGAAGCACGCAGTACATTCACAGTAAACACAATTAAAGTAACATTAAAATCAAAAACTTTAAACAGATTTGATGAAACTGGCAGTTCGGCCACGGTTGCCTGAAGGACGAAATTGAAAAGCCGGAAAGCACTGCTGGATTTTTGCGTTTCTGCAGATTCGTTTCGGAAGGAAATAGCAAGGGCCACGAAGCCGTCGTAAAAAGGAAACTGCCCCGGCTCCGCAGCTTTTCTTTTACATGAATATGACTCCGGTTCCAGCTCCTTGCTCATTGTTTTCATGGAGCTTGATACACATTAACACTTTCGATTGCCTTAGTGTGCCTCAAGTTGACTGGAAAATGAAATTTATCTCATAACAAAAAAACTAAAAGAATATATCACACTTGTATGGGTTGATCATTCTCGTAGTCTTTTACAATCGGCGCCCTTGGCATGAGAAAATCAGCGAATAAACTACATTCAGATGATTCAGCGAGCAGTTACTACCAGAAACGTTACCCAAGTTGATGGTAACTGAAACAAATTTTGGAAAGGCAGTCACAGAATTGAATAACGACACGCGTGCTTAGTGTTCGTTCCCTTACCTACCTGTTCGTGGACACGTCGAGAAAGCTCTCCAAGGTTCAGGGGTGATTGAAAAGCGGCTACCATGGCTCTGTGTAACCTTGCAACGTGTGGTGAGCCTGTCTGCGACTTCAAACCTCGTACAGAATTACATACCTGGACAGCCAACGTGTTTGTTCACAAACCTTTAAGTCCCGCGTGCGCCACTTTTCTTGTAGAACTTTGCAATACTATGACTCGCCAGGCGATTGAGCTAGAGAGTTGTTCAAACCCTCTGCGGATTCAGCAAGTCTTGTAGTCAAAATCGGAAAAAACAATTTTCGGTTTCGGTGGGGATTTTCTGGAGGTGACGTCACAAAGAGGACATATTTTGAAAATTTTGACCGTCTTTGGCCGGCCCTGGGCCCCAACCCATTGACCCATTTTTTTGGCTCAAAATTTTGTTGAAAACTAAGTGAACATCCGCATCTATAGAGCCTTTGATTGACTTGCTAGCACAACTTTGGCCAAAATCAGTTTTTGGCCTAATTCCTAACTTTTCAGAAAAAGCATAATTTGCCATATCTCGCCAGCAGATAGAGCTAGAGAGCTGTTCAAACCCTGTAATGTCTAGTGACTTCGTGTAGTTTAGAATAAAAAAAAACATTTTTTAAATTTAGAGGGTCTTGGGCCAATGGCCTCATGATGGGGGTCTGTTTTTTGGTTAATTATATGACGTAATCAGCCGATCCCATGCGCCAATATTGTGGCTCGTAGTATTTTTGGATACTAGGCTAAAATACGCGTTTTTAGAGCCCTTGATCAAGTTTCTAGCGTTTCTGGTTCAAAAGCTATGCCAAAAATATTCCAAATATGTCAGGAATTCACAAGGGCCTTCAGGGGATTTCCCTAGTTAATATTCTACCATTTATGCCATAACACATCAACCAGACATGCTAAAAAGTCCATCAAATCCTCTAAAACCTCGTACTATAGCCTAGAATGCATTGAAATCTCGCGCGGTTTCGCGCCGTTGATTCTGCTCGATTCCCGCACTCCCACGGGCCGCTGACGTCACAGATTGTTTGCCAAAACATGTCAAAACAACCTGTGGTTTTGTAAACATAGCCAGAAAGGCCGAAATAGCACGGCGAAAATTTTTTTTTCAGCCTAAACTGCAGGTCTTTCCCCATTCAGACCGGATTTGAACAGCTCTCTAGCTCGATCCGCTGGCGAGTGATGAGCATTTAGAAAAGGGGTGTTTTCCACCCCTGACTGGGGTTTGTGGGTGCTGAAATTTTCACCAATTTTTGGTGTTTTGTCCATAACTTCGGCTACAGATATGCTAGAAAGTCATTCAAGGGCTCTAAAGACGCGGATGTTAGCCTAGTTTCCGAAAAATCTTGAACGAAAAGAATGTCCCAATGGGTTGGGGCCCAGAGTCAGGTAAAGGTAGTCAAAAACATCCCCACTTGTAGCGTTCCCCCCCGAAAACCCGAAACCAAAAACGAAAAATATTCTTTTCGATTTCGACTACAAGACTTGCTGAATCCGTAGAGTGTTTGAACAGCTCTCTAGCTCAATTGCCTGGCGAATTATGGGATTGCAGAGCTCTGCATGAAACGTGGTTTTCGCGGGACTTAAACCTTCATTCAAGCCTTTGAGCAAAGGAAAAGAGTATATCAAGCAGAAGCTTTTCTACGAGAGGTTCAGCAAACTTTGATTTGAAATGTTTTGAGATTTTGCTACATTTTTCAAAACCACTGGCTTTATTTATGTTTTTCTTGTTTTCCACTTCACATGCATTTCGAGGTGTATTTTTGCTTTAGATGTTTTACTGTTTCTCTTAATCGCTCTTATAAATGTGTTCCACATTTTTACAGTAAAAACATAGAAGTAATAAATGCTACCACCATTCTCCTGCAGAATTTTCGTCGCAATCATTCACAGTAACAACGTTGTCTGCTTGACTACAGCAACCGTGATACCTTCTTTTATGAAAAAGCTTGTGTGCGATTACTATGGTCTTTAAATACACGAGTCACAGATGAAAGTATAAAAGGTTATCGCATGAGTGTTGAAATACTGTCGCAAAAAAACTCAAACTGATGTAACATATGCCAACGTAAGCATTCGAATGCTTACCTTACCACCTTCAACAAGAACTGCCAACGGTAAGTCGCTTGTCATTTCGTCATGGAAAGAAGTGAATAACGAAACAACAAAGGAAGATAAATTTTGATAAACGTGACTTGTGTCCAGAAAAAAAGTGGAGTACATATAACCTAAATAAGCAGCAAGCTTTTGTGGATAAAATAAACGTTTGACGAAATTTATATGAATTCAAACACGAATTGATGCAAATTTTGATTGGTTGATGATCAACTGTTTGATACTACTCTGTATACCGACAACAACATTTCAGGACATTGCAATTTTTAATTTGTTACCTGGGATAGAACCTTTCCGAAAATAAACCATTCGAAGATGTATAAACACAAGACATTACTTTACTCAAAAACAATAGTTTTTCATAATCAAACTCAAAATAGCTGTATTTCTGAACAATGGAACAATCTGAGCGCGTTTGCCCAAAGTTGGAACATATCGTTAAAAATTTTGCACGAGAAAGTAGACGTGTGGATCATTAAGCTGTGATAATTTCTGTATGTCTGGTTGCACTGCCAAACGACTTTATTTAACCTCTGTCTCCATCCTGTGGACAGTATAGAAATTTAGGCCCGGTGACAGAGTACGCAAAAGCAAGTATACTTTGATCAGAAACAAATTTCTTTGATCAGAAAACATATTTTCGACATTTGTGGCTATGACGTTTACACAATAACAAACTTCTTGCAACACGTTTCAGCCGTTACTTCTCTCTAACTTTTGCGCCTGTCGTCAGTGACGTGTGTTGAATTTCTGGCTTTCAATAAGAGCATCCCCAGCAGTTCAGAGGAAAAATAAAGACTGCTAGGCGCAACTTCTTTTTTGTCCCAATCACATTGAAAACTGACGGGTTTTGTTTTTTTAACAACGCGCTCAATTCTTCATCTTTTATGCGACTTGAAAGAAATTCAAATCAGTGTATTTGGTGCGAAAGCGACACCTGTATCACTCTTAGCAGATTGACTGAAAACTTGTCTTCTTCACTTTTCCGTAAAGCTTGTCTCTGAACGTTTCACGCTGTGGTCTAAAAACATTTATGCAATAAAGCTTTGGTGTTTTAGCTGATCGTCAAAACCGATAAAAACCGCCACCCAACCAAAGCACCAGTTTAAACAGTCCGGTTCGCAAAGCCCTGGGGCAGGAACTATCTTGGCGGTTGTTTACAGACTTTTTCCGCGCCACGCAAGTTTACATTTACTAAGACGAAGTCAAAGGAAAGTGAAATTGTTTGGCGTGAAATGGCGGAAACGTTTGAGAAGCAATAGAAACATCTAAATAAACGCGTTGCCACTTCGCTCTTTTCCTTCGGGTCGGCCACAACTGAAACGTCACCAAACAGGGATTTCAGTGGAGGTGAGTGAGAAAGCAGAACTTTTCGTTGTGTTTCTGAACTCCAGTTACAAGTGGTACAACATGTCTCATTGACACTGAAAAACTGTTATTAATTGTTTTTGCGATAGCGCTGTAGCTCACTACATGGTGGCCACGAACTAATCCTTACAATTCGTTTCTTGTCTGGCGAACGCATTGTATGAACTCGCCAGCTTAGATGTCTTTCAGCAACACACAGTACTCACTTATAATGCGTAAATAATAATCTATGAAACAAATTGTTCATTAATGTTGTTCTCAAGGCAAGTTTCTGTTGGATGTTGGGTGTTGTGGATGCTACCTAGCTGCAATGTGGAAACACGCTATTCCATTTTTCCAAACATACAAATGACTAGGAAATTATTTGTTTGGCTTCTGAAACAGCATTTGAAAAACTTGGTCTTCCTTTGTTCAACGTTGGCAAATTCGCGAAAAAGGTTTACGCTTTAAAGGGTAGAAATTTAAAAATAGAAAAAGTTCATAGGCTAGTGATTTACACACAGAACAAATTTACAGGCTAGAGATTTATAAACAGAACTTGCACATACCATCGTTTGAGTTTACGTCTCTTTTTCTAAACAATTTGAAGCTGAAGTGGGTTTGAATGTCGTCCTCCTAGATCGTAATATGGTACATGTAACTGAACGAAAAATCAGAATTAACACACCAGCTGCTTCACGCAAGAAGGTCAAGTAGATTTTTTCAATGCAAGGAGACTACATTTGCGCGAAGTTTAGTTCAGGCGGGAAAAGACTTCATTTTCAAACTTTTATGGACGTTTGTGTGAGGTATTTGTCGTATTTTAAAAATGAAGCTCAGCTATTAAAGTAGATAAGCACACAACCAATTGGATAGGCCTTCCTCAAAGCAATGTGGTAGGCCCTCAAAGCAAATTGGTAGGCTCTCTTCAAAGCAATTGGGTAGAACTTCATCAAAGCAATTGGGTAGGCTTTTTTCAAAGCATTGGGTAGATCTCTTCCAGCAGTTCCTCTGTCAACAACATTCCACAACTTGACAGCCTGAAACAAACGTTGAAATTTTGTTAAAATGCAGGCAGTAAAGAGCTTCTGCTAACATCTACCAGGTCACCCCATATTTGCTATTGGGAGTAGGTCTCAGCTGAGATGCTTGAGAAAGAACATTTAGATTTTAGTGGTTCGTTTGAAATAGCAATAAGCCCCAAATCTAGAAGCAAATCACATTATGTGCCAACAAAATATGAACTTTGAGTCCCTTGTTATTGTCTTGGTTCTTCCACCAGTGTAGTTCCGGGAAATGCTTGGCTTGTTTATTGTGCACCAAAATAACACGAATGGCGTTTGCAACATCATCAAGGAGACCTGCAAAAGCATTTGAATCATCTATTGTAAAATCTGGAATTCAGTTTGGGTATTTGTCACTAACAAGGCCCACTGAACCGAAGTGAGGTAGAGGACCATACCGAGAAAGCTGAAATAAACGTTAGTAGATGATTGCTGCATTACAGAACGCGCCTGTAGCCAAAAAGATGAGGGCATTTTAGATAGAACCTTGTTTGGTGATGCGTCCTTGCCACTTAGTTCGTTGAAAAAACTGATAATACATCGAGAAACATGATAACATGAAATTTCAAAACATATTTGCGTTAGTCTTTGCAAATCCGTTTCTCAAGACTAGACAGATGTCAAGCAATAATTTGTGACCCAATGACGTACGAAGGTATAATTCTCAGTGATGTTAGTTAAATGCCACTCAAGGTTAGTTTTGTTGTTCTACCGCTTCCACATATCCCTGGAATTTTTCATTCCAGCCAGGTTTGGTATCACGGAACGAAGTAAACATTAAAATCTACTGCTCTATTTTTCCACGTTTTATTGCTAGGGCAACCAGAAAGGCTTCGTATTCGCAGTAAATTAGGATAACACTGTATTCCGAAAACGTCTAAACAACGGTTCACAGCAAAACTTAGAAACCTTGCAAAGTCATTTTAATGACAGCAGTGAGGAAAGCAATGATGCTGAATGCAACTATGCTGAACGTTTTAACCAAAACTGTTAAATATCCTCAGCAAAATTCAGTGAAGGAAACGCGAAGCGCTATGCCACAAGATGTCCAACTTGGCTTTATTTAATTGAACGGTTTTCGCATTGTTGCATCTGAGGTGGCGTTTGAACATTTTACTAAAAATTTGGTAAAGGGGCAAAATTTCAATGCTTACACTTTGAAATCATCTGTCGTGTTTGGATCTATACGAAATCCATGCTGTCATCCAGGTCCATAGCCACGGAGGCATTTGGGGCCAGTGCCCCTCAACCATTTTTGTACCCACCAAATTTGTTGTGCCCAAAAATTTGTTTTAAGCGTATGATAAAAACAAAAATCTTTCCCCATTAAATATGAATTTTGTTCTTCCAAACTTAAAACCTGGCTACGGGTCTGCGGTCATCTGTATATATTGCTTCCGTTTTCATTTTTGGTGATTCCAGAAGTTTATATTTAAAAAAAATCCCAAAACATATAAGCAGAGCTAATTATGTAGAGAAGCTTGTTCAAAAGCAGTACTCAAAATTAGTGAAATTTGACACTTAGAAAATGTCCAATATGTCGTAAGCTACTTTTTCACATCATGAACAGTTGATAAAATCGATTTTGGTCTATTTTTACTAGCAGGGATGTAGTGCTTTCAAAAAAGGTGTGGGAACGCATCCAAAAAATAGCCATTTTAAAACAGCTTTCAAACTATTTTAAAGCAAAACGTGAAAAAGGTGTGGGAAGGTCGTTCCCACGCGTTCCCGCCTCACTGCACCCCTGTTGACTAGATATCAGAGCGTAGAAGAACAGGAAAGAACATATCGCAAATTCTTTACCCGTCCTATGGTCAGGCACAAAGTTCCTATTCCTGTGCTTTTTCCACATAAGGGAAGCAAAGTCTCTGGTTGACAAATGTTCCATAGAAATCTCAGCAAGGTCACTGGAAGTGTTTTCCAGAAAATATTTTGAAGAAACCACTTTCTTCAAACAGTTTTAGAGTGCTTGATCTGATTTGTCCCTCATGCCACAGCACTGAAAATGGAAACAAAAAAATTTGTTGGGGATCTACACTAGTGAGTTTCGACCTAGAGCAATGACTAACATCTTCATTATCGTGAAGTGAACTGCACTCCAAACTTTTCAGATTCTTGTTTACATTTGTTTTTGATTTTGTTTACTATGCAGAAGAATTCAAACCTAATTCAAACTTGGTATTCTATTTGAAGAAGGACTGAGGATGCGTAGTGCTTCTAACACACTAAAAATTGTCACCGCTTCGGTGACCGCGTCTTCACCTTTCAGAACATGACATGCCGGGAATGCAAAAGCACGACTGGCACTCAGATTCCTTTCTGTTTTACAAAACTCCAAGTCTGGATGTGCTACTGCTCTCTTATGCATTCCTAACCTTGGCAAAACAGACGCTAGGAGCTCCTGCGATTGACGCAAGGTGAAAGACAATTGCATTGTCAAAACCTATTTTGCAGTGAAAGCGGATTTTCTCATACTGTAGTAAATTAACTGAGTATTTGTTTTCTCTGGTTTTCGGCAACATCCAAAGTTTTGTATTAAAATACCCACTTAAATTTTCAGTTTCCTTATACCCGCTTTTTTTCTACATTTGGGGTGCCACAATTGGTCCACGGGTGCTAATATTTGCTTGCTTGTGCCTTGGGCCACGCGGCTGCTTTGCAGTGAATGCTGCACTGGTGGCGAGTCAGTGACAGTACTGCGCGTGAACGGTTACCTCGCTCCTACCCTTCAACGCTGAGCACGAGGCTGGACAGGCTTCAAGTATCGTTTTTCAAGGGTTTGGTATGACCTGGCCGGGACCACTGCAAGGTAGTAGTGACTTCACTCCATCACCGCTTTGCAGATACGTTCCAGACGAGGACTGCACAGTATGAAAGCTCAGATAACACAATTGGTGCAAACACTTGATTACCATGTTGCTGTTTTATTCGCGATTTAGGTGCTGGGCAGGAGAAACGTGATACTTCAAAGAGGAACTGATCCGCTGTTCAGCAGACATCATGACACCCTCATCTAATGGGCGTCGGAAAGAGCGGGCCCTGCCCCTCCTGGATTTTAACATTTCAGCAAAAAAGGTTGTTTTATTAGTTTCAGGTGGGAAAACCAAATTTCATCACTTTTGCCCCACCCCTGGAAAAATTTTGGAAAGATCGCCTAGTGGTCCCCCTTTGAAAAATTCCTTCCGATACCCATGGCTCATCCTTGAGCTTTTGCTCAAAGTTTTAAGAGTTATTTCTGCACTATAGCAAAACAGGTTTTGAGATGCAGTAGGCAATGTTATTTTCTAATCTTAACAACAACAAAGGAAGAACGTGTTTTGTACCGAGTCTGGTTTGATCGGAAGCACGAGAAATTGCTTTACGACGTAGCAACGCAAGCGTTCTGAGTTTGCCGTTCAGGATGTTAACTTGAATGAGTCTATTTCGTTGCTTTTTGCATGTCACTACTCACATTTACGGCACACGATTGCAAACTTGTTTTTGTCTGATGAAAATAAACTATTCCAGTTGTCAACCAACATATCGTTTACTGAAACGTGTTTAGATTAGGGTTACTGCTTCTGGCAAAGCTCTAAGGCTTATCCAGCCTGTTGCGGACAGATTTATGCGCGTTTACACTTTATTTGCATGTAAAGCTAGCATTTCTTTTGTGCTTGACGATTCAATATGCGCTGGATAAAGCTGCAGGGAATGTCGTTGTAGGTAAGGCGCTTTTCCTGTTGCAGGTCGTGAACTTTGACCGCATGATACACGAGGTTGAATACGCAAAGGTCGACAATATCAAACACGTTCGTTCAACCAAATGCTATTCTTTATTACACGTCAAACGTCTTCAATAAAAATTTGATTTGTTTTAGCAACAGGGCTGGCTGCGAACTTGACCCATGTGATCTTTCGGCAAACTTTGTGATTCAAATTGTTAGAAAACATCATTTTGCTAAACCTGAAGATTTTGATGTTTTTGTATTCTCACCACCATGCAATTAATTTCTGCTCTTTGATGTTATTCTTTTTCCTCTAGTTGGATTTGAGTTATTCTGTGATTTGAGTTTGGGTTATTTGATTTGAGGTATTTCGAGGTTAGTTTGTGTTGCAAGTTTGACTAAAATGGCGTTCACACTTGACGAAGTGATAAACTAAATGTCGTGTTACAACCAAAGGCGCTAATAACTTCAAAACCATAACAACGCGAATTAAAGGCGACAGTACTGTAATATAATAACAGTTTCAGTGAGAAAATTTCAATAACGAGAACTATAAGCTCACTGAAACTACATACGCGTGATATTATCCTCTGTGGGTTAGGCCTACTTGATACGTTTTAGCTGCAGAATTTTTGTCAATTCAAGGAAACATCAAAATTCGATCGATGTTTTTGTCTTACATTAAAGTCCTTAAACACTTTCATCGGTCAAAGCGTGTTGAAACTTTGCTTTGCAGTTGGGCAATCTATCATTCCTTGGCATTTGCTGACTACGACCTTACCGAAACAAAAATTTGAAAAGCAACACAATTTCTTGAAAATCCAGTTTTTGAAAATGGTCGCGCAGCAGACAATGTATTTATGTCTCAGTTTATCAGTGGTGCGATTGGACTGTCTCAACAAAGTATTGGGTAACCCCTACTTCATTTCAAGGATGTTGTAAAGAAAGATCTGCAGCTTCCAAAAATCTCATCCCCGACTGGTTAACGTGCGCCGAACACTGCTTGTCCCGACACGCACACCGCCGCTAAGGTTTCCTGGAGATGAACACCCATCGTTCTGCTAAAAGAGATCACCCTCCCTCGTGGAGGTCTTGCCACACCCATGCCATGTGCGTGAATCACAGAAACTTTATTGAAACAATTTTCTAGGCTCTTGTTGCAACTCTTTGAAACTCAGTCGAAGTCCTTTCTTCGAACACATCTGGATTCTGGATGACTATTTTGCAGTGCAGCAAACTATCAAGATGTCAGGGCCTCACGAGCTACAGAAGGCGCAAATGTCAGTTTTAACTCTTTGACTTTGTTCTATCAATACATGCTGATGCTACGTTCGCACAAGAGTTTCGTAGGAGATGCTGTGTTCTATTTTGAAAAACTGAAGCACGCGGCTATACTCCAGTGGGTGGCAGGAAGCTTGCTTGCTTCCTCGTTTTTCACGGGAAAGATTTCCTCTATACTTGCATTAACTTTGTTATCTGTTAACATTCGGTTCTATTCGAGTTAACTGTATGCTTACATGAGCTTCAGCAAAGTTTCTTGGCAATAAAAAGCGAGCGCTTCTTTTCACTACGGACTTATTAATCCCTGAAGCAAAGCATGCAATTCTGGAAAGCTTTAAAGATGCATCTGGATTTTATTTGCAGGTAATGCATATGACGAAGTTTGATGAATGACAAAATGCGTAATATTTGGTTATGGCAGCAGCTGGCTCTTATGGAGGTCATTTTAAATTTCCAGTAGACAGACTTCCACATGAAACAATCTCGCATGCATAACAAAATAGTTTAGTACATGAGACATCAGACTAAACTGTACCGATCAAAAACGAAAGCCTGAACTAAAGACACGTCTTTTCTAAAAACCAAGCACGTGTCATAGTCTGCTGTACAACTGGAAACTATAGCACTATGGAAAAAAATAATCAAATTTAAAATTTAAGACCACAGTGTTTGCGCTACATGCACGCCTTTTGCTGATGACGTCAGCTCGAAATTTGTGTTTAACAACTTTGTACAAAAAAAGATTGGCAGATGATAATGATGCAAAGGCTGCAATTATCCGAGTTGCGTTTGCGAACTCTGACCATATTACCAGGTACCGTAAAGGCTCCTCGATAATTTTTTAAGAGTGTGTGGCGTTAGTTGAGCGCCATTCAATAACCGGAAAGAGCTTTCAATTTCTGTTTGCCAGAACGCTAAGTCGTATTAGAGTCATACTTTGAGCAATATTTCGATATTTGAAATCACTGAACTAGCTTCGTTCGATGGGGGGCAGGTGCATGGTCAATATTAATTCCAAGGAATTTTATCTTGCATTTCTAAAAGGTATTCTAATAACTAGTTTCCAAAAAGGCGACTGAGTTGAATCCATCAGCAAAAATTTTTTTCTGCAAAAAATGTATAGATGGATTCAAACCGGTCGCCTTCGTGGTGACAAGTCACTTGAATACAGAAACGTGCAATTTTGAATGATCGCAGAGCAAAGAAACCAGATTCCAGTCGGATGATACCGTGAGAGCCTGCAGCAAACTTGGAGCTTTCAAGCATCTGAAAAGTCTTTAAAACTTTCTTCGTATCTACATGGTAAGGACCGAAAGCGTAATATCGCCAGGAGGTTTGGTTACCAAGTCGGGTGTTAATGTACGCATATATGTGGCGTGGCCAGTCCAAAATTTTTTCAGGGGGCAAAAATTATTTTGGGGGGCAAAATATTTGAATTAAGGCGAGCAACAGTAGTTTGTTTGGCACTCCGCTTCTCAAAGCGCAAAATGACTAGATATGCTAAAAATTTGGGGAGGGCATGGTCCCCTGTCTCCCCCCTGGCTACGCCTATGCACATGTATGTTCAATGCACAAAGCAAGAATTCAGCTAACGCCATAATCATGTTCTAAAATCAGACAGGCCAAGCTGCAACTTCCCTCATTTCTGAAAAGGTGTATGCCAGGTTGCAGTCAAACGTAGCGCTTGCGTATCAATGCATCGAGAAACATTTCGCTTTCCAGATAAAGGAATATGCCGTCTACAAAGCAATCCCCAATTGTTGTTGCGTTTGATTCTGTGGCTGTTATCACAGGATGTATAGCGCACTTCTCGTGTTACATTTCTCTTGTGGTGAAGTTATGACAGCACAAAAGCGGGAACAGATATGCAATCAACGGTTGCTGTCTCCACACAAAAACTTCAGAACTCTGCCCAAGCTGTGAACAATGAGTACAGAATTGAAAGGAGAACGAACGAGGTGAAGTAAAAAATATAGTTCTTTGGAAATAAGACGCGTGAGATGAGTTGTGATTGGTATGATGTTTCGCAATATGAGTGACATTCGGTATAAATCGTGGCCAGATTGAGTTTTGGCAAGGACATGTTTTCGCCTGGACGACTTGTAGTCAGTGGCGTTGGAACCCACTGGCTACTCTGGCTACAATCAGGGGTGGCACGTTCCAGAGGGCGGCAAATATAGTCGCCTACTGTAAGCAGAGATACAGTAATTGAAAATAGGTGAGAAAATTATTCAGACGGATCAAAATTCAAGCTTTCTTAATTTCACCAGGTAAGTCCAACGCCCCATGAGAATCTTCTTTGGCAAATAAGGGCGACACAGCCGATATTACTAGCGCCATGGTTACAGCCATGTTATGCTCACCACCACTTTGTCGCTACCTATCTCTCGATATTATTGCGTAAAATGGTCGCTATTTCAGGTATCTATTCGAATCGCACCTACTCTAGCAAGCTGCAGCATCGTTCGTTGGTCAAGGTCCACCCCAGTGGTTCTCAAACTTGAGCCGTGGCCCCCTTCTTAGTTTAACTGGCGAATACTTAATATATCGTGACACTTGGGCAGGGGCGTAACGAGGGGGGGCAAGAGGGGCACAAGTTCCCGGGCGCCGAATCACTATGGGGGCGCCGATTGACTGCAAGGACGCCGAAAAGTCCCAACAATTTCACAGGCACTTTCTTCAATACAGTACATTTACTTCCGAAAGACCTCAGGTTCGAATACGGGGGCGCCATCTAACCTCGTCACGCCCCTGCACTTGGGTTATTCAATATCACGGCAAAGCTACCTAGAGAAGACCTCTGCTCGGGCCCCCAGAGAACCGCTCCGTGGCCCCCAAAGGGGGTCGATGGCTGTTTGAGGAACCCTGGTTCAACCACTACAGTTGCAGCTGGGCCTTTTAAACTATTTGCCGCAGTTATTTAGAAAGCTCTACTGTAGTTTAGCTGTAGTTCTGTGTTTTATTGATAGGAAACGGAATTTGTTTACTTGATTAATACTTTCGCTCATCCGGTGGAGAATGTTTTACTAGATGACTAAAAGGCTGTTTCTCTTAGGGCGTTAATGTATGCAGGTTTCGCTGAGAAAATGTGAGCGCTGTGTTGCAACGCTGGGCATCCAGTGTGACAAACCAGGAGGTACGCAATTTTCTATTCATTAGCTTTAACTTACTAAAAACAGCGGCATGATCTGAAAACAAGTGAAGAAAATAAACTCACACAAACACAAATAGAACCATAACTAAGCATCACACCTTCGGCTGCTCCAGCTCATAATACACTGCCGAACTGCAGCTGGCAAGTAAGCACGGATCAATCTCGCGTGCCACATGCGATGCCCACGGCGCCGTGGAAAGCACGTAATTGCAAGTAATCAGATGTGATCATTACTTCTACTACACCCAGTAATGGAAAACATTGTGTACCAATTGTTTTTAGTCTTATGTCGTCCAAATAAGCTAAATTTCACCCAACTAATCGTAGCAACGTTTACCACAGTCAGACCAGTCGCCAGGATTTCGCAGCAGGGGGTCCAAAAATCACAAGGGGGCACATTTTTTAAATACAATATTGAATGTATGCAGCAATTTCCACGAAAAATGTCGCTTGCGACATGTAGAATTTATTCACATTCACCTCGACCCAGAAAGTTATACAGATATGAACGCCGAACCGGCCGAGCGTCGTCATTTGCTCATTTGCAACTTGGGCAAGGGAAGAGACAAGAAATAGCATATTTTGCAAATCGTTAAAACTTCTATCTCCTTGTAGGTTGTTCTCGTGTTTCATCTTTGCCTCCTCCTTCATGTCGCACAAGCTACAGCATTCAAGTATGTACTTTCCACGATGGGTGTAAGCAAGGAATCGATCAGCAATATTTTAATAGGAAATCAATTTCACGTAAAATTACGCATCCTCAGTCTTTATTCAAATAGCAGTCGACTGATTCCTCGAAAGCATACAGAAACACTAGTGCTTTTAAGTGAAGCTATAGCATATCAAACGGTTCGCTATACAGCAGAAATAAAGCAAATATATGATACAACGTGGCAATTGAGGCACAAAAGCAGAAAGAATGTCATCCTCTAAATATCTCAGCCTGATGCGATAGTGATAGATCATGGCTTGAGAGTTAATTAGTCAAAGCAGGGCCAGAGAAGTATCAAAACAAAGGTCCTTTTGGTTGCACCACCAGTTGGTGATAGCACGAAGAAATTGCGAAGAAGTCTTTCTAAAGAAATGGTTCTACAAAACACGTAAAGAATGGGTATAGAATTTTGAGATCTTGGTTATTGTACCCAAAATTGGATTGCGGGTTGTATTGTTTTTGCTGTAAGTTGTTTCGATTGAGTAATGATCATTCTTGATTGTTGCAAAAACTTCGATAACTTTTTTGAATTTGTCTGGCTTGGGACTGGCGTAGCCAGTGGTGTAGGAGGCAGGGTGCAAGCGCACCCCCAAAAGTTCTGATTTGGTGAAAATCCGGGCAAAATCTCTGAAAATCCGGGCAAAACCTGTGGAAATCTGGGCAAAGTCTGTGGAAATCTGGGCAAAGTCTGTGAAAACCTTTGCAAAATCCCTGAAAATATGTGCAAAGTCTCTAAAAATATGGGCAAAAAGGCGTCCGATGTGCTTTGATTTGAAAAAATTGCCGCCCAACGTGCTTCGATTTGAAACAGTGGCGTCCAAAATCGTACGAAGACCTTACTTTTTGGAGGTCATCCGAAAAACACTCTTCAGAAGAAAATATTTGCACGAAAAGTGGACCAAAATCTTTTCGGGCAAATCTGGGTGTTACGTCCAAGCAATTCCTCCGGCCGAGTTTCGCGCATTCCTCACGCGTTGATTAGTGCAGCGCCTGCTAGCCGTAGAAAACTGTTGGTAGCAGCTCGCCGCGTGGACTTTGCTTTTAAATGTGATGCGCGTTATCATGCAGTCGAATTTCTTTTGGCTTGTAATATTGCGTTGTTTCTGATCGAATTTGTTTTCTCCAGGAATTTATTCGTAACTGCTTGGTCCTGGTACGGACATTTTTCTAAAAGCTTGTTTTCCTTAAATCTGTGACTGGTTGTGTACCGACTGGCCGTGCTTTTCGGCATTTATCCGTGAACGTATTGCCGCAAGGTAATACAACAGCTTTCTGGGACTGGTCACAAGTTTTCGGAGACAGGACTTTTTGAGTACCAGACTTATATCGAACTCTATCTCAGAAACCAGGATCTCCTCCTGGGTGCTACAGTGGGAAATTTGGGGAAATTCGGGCAAATATCCTTCTCACCCCCAAACATTTGCTTGCCCCTACACCTATGGGCGTAGCCTATTGCATTTCTTGTCTATTGACAAAAGCGCGAAAAGAATTTCTTTTTTGCAAAACGATTGGGACTACAGTTGTTTTTGTCAAGTATATCGGTTAATTGTCTCAATGGAGATTAATTCCTAGACACTTGCTCTTTGCATTTCTCTTTCATTAATTTCTTGTTTGTTTCTGTTTGAAGATTTTTGTTGGGCTGTTAATAGTCTTGAGTGCTGAGTGATGGTGACTTTGGCCATACCAACTCCCGGCCACTACAAATCTTGTGTTTGTTCGAAAATACTAATTGTTGAGTAAATGGAACAAAATCGTTTTTACGTTCATGTTTCTTCATTTGTTATTGCCTTATTCTTTTTTTTAGTTTGGAAACAGTTCAACTTAATGTTTTCTGTTTATAATAGTTGTTACTTGTCAGAATACTCTGCTGTTATCATCATGTTGTAGCTATTACCAGCTGCAGCTGTTCGTTGGGTCCCGCAGCGATAATTTTCGCTAACTTGGCGAAAGTTCTTGCGAAAAGGTCTTCGAAAAACAAAAGATCATACCATGGTGACTGAACACGATGACGTCATAAATATAACATCACTGCCCGTACCAGGGGGCGGCTTTTTCTGCTAGAACCAGGGGCAGTAGATTGTGCTCCTACGTCACTGCTTGTAGCAGGAGACACTGCGTGAGGACATCTTATAGCTATGATAGTTTCCGCGATGGTCGTTTTTCCGGTCCGTAGCTTGGTTTTAAGGTTTGGGGGAAAAAAACACATTTTTAGGGGGCAAGACTTTTGTTTTATTATGTGTTTAAAACAAATTGCTCGGGACACAACAGAATTTGGGGGGCACAAAAATAATTTGGGAGCACTGGCCCCGAATGCCCGCGAGGCTATGGCCTGCGTTTTTGATACCGAATACCTTATTGGAGTGCGCCTCCAGTTGCCAGAAGCAATCATAAATGAAGCGTCGTCGGATGACTGGTAATTATGTCAATCTAAAAATTATTTTCAAAAATGGCCAAAAAAATCAAATCAATGTGCTTTAGGCACGCCACAGCGTAGGAGGGCACTGGTGTAACCCTCTTAAATTGATAAAGTTAATCGATTGATTGCCACGCCAAGCACAAATGAGTTTTCGTCCAGTGCGGTTGTGCATTTTTAATTTGCCTCAAGCTAAATACCACTATAAATGAACTTCCGTCAATACTGTTACGAGAGTTCATGAACAAATACATTTATGACAAATACCGCGTTGTGCTTTGTGCTGCTTGACTCTCCATTGCATTAACCTTGTGACATTCTCTATTTGTTTTTTTTTCGCGGAAAGACGTTGCTATGGTTAATGTAGGAAACGACCGGGTCAAGCTTTGGTCGGGTCCTTTAAATGCTGAAGCTGCTACACACCAGTCGTTTTGTTGCTTCATCAACAGCGTCGGGTCTGAGGCTAGATCTCAAGGGAGTCTCACCCGAGAACTTAGAAGCAAAAGAATATTTATCACGATGAAACAAATTATTGATAACAAATTCAAACATTGCAAGGTGCTTTTTTTCAGCCACACCGCCAGTTGCAGAAAGAGAAGTGTGTTGTGAATATCCAGCGAAGATCATGTACTGTGCTCGTTTGTATCAGTTTGAAGTCGGCTTTTCGTACAATAGGGACACAAGGAGCTGAAAGCTGCTTATATTTTTCTCATTTGTGAAGTTTTGAAACACGAAACACTTTTCATTATCTTTAAAAATATTTTTTAATGCGTGCTGGCTATTAGCATATGCAGAAAACAGCAATTCAAAGGTTCTTGTAATACTAAGCGAATGTGGTAGTTAGAATCTTTCTGGTATGTAAGCTACAGGTGACTTCAATACGTTTGAACCTGGTATTTGACTTCTTAACCTTGGAAGCAGCAGCCAGTGTGTTTCAGTGCGTACAATTTGGATTTAAAAAATGCTGCCCACAGCAGTTCAGAATGAGTTTCTGAGAGAATGCCGAGTTGACAACCACGACTCAAACTCTTTCATTTTTTAAAATCAAGGAACAATTTTCCCACGCTTCTGAAACTGGGAAAATTGCGCTATATTTTTTTTGAAATAATAGTGTTCTGATCAATTGGTTTTCTAATAAACCCCAAATCAGTGATTTCACATTGTGAAACCTTTTTGTTTTAGAGTGAAACGCGGACCTTTTGCAAAATTGCGTAGAAACACCTACTCCCAATAATAACAGCCAACAACGTAAAAACCGATGATCTAAATGCATCGCATTAGACGCTTCGAAACGCAGATATGTTTCAACATGAGCGGACTTGTTGCTTCGTTACTGTTGTTTAGAGAAAAAAACGAGAGTATTCATTATCATCTCAAGAAAATTTGTATCAGATATATGCACATTGCCACAAATAAATTTACCGCAAGTTGGGTAATGAACATGCTTGTACTGAAATGAAAATATTTGTACGTTGTCAAAACCAGAGAGTATATAGTAGGCAAATAGAAATCCTTTTATGTTTCCTATACCTGTAAATCTTCTTTAAGGAATCCAATAGTTTGCATTTACATTAGTTTTTCTTTCTGCACTGAATCATCCGCCTCGACTTGTTCAGCAGTAAGCGCTGAAAATTGTAGCCCGAGTTTGGTCAGTGGAAGATGCTGTTGAAATGTTTTAGCTCCGTTGTCAGACACATTTTTTGAAGACATGCAAATTCGAGTGTATCGTGATGTTCCTAAGCCCGTGTTTACAACGGGCTGTATATTCGTTGATACATGAAACCAATGTATATTTTGAATCAATGTAGATGTGAAAGACATTGGTGGTTTAAACGAAAACGTTCAAACACGTTCGTTGCAAGAGGGTTTGTTCTCGTCGACATCCACGGGTACGGTGGTTTTCGCTAAAAATTATCATCACCAGAAGGCCGTCACTGCGTTCTCAACTAGAAGGCTAAAACGGCAAATATGCTACACGTTGTATATGCTACACGTTGTGACGCCTGTTGTAACCTTTTGTCACAATACAACTTCCGTGATATGGTTACTCAAATTGGAAAAACGCCTGTGAGCTATTGTCACAATGCGATTTCCGTTGGTATAGATGTAAAAGTTGACACATTTTAAATGTTTTGTGATGCTCGTCAGCACTTTGTAAGACGTGGTCATAAAAGCAAGCCTTGCGACTTTTTCCTGATCCTTGTTGCCTAAGACGCGTTCGAATCGAAGTGCAGCTGGCAAGAGTTGCAAAAGCAGGGAATCATTTTGCATTTGTACACAGTTTTTTCAAACGTTTCGTTTTTGCATGGTGAAATTTAAAATAATGTAAACATATGCCCATCGTGGTATTTGAAAACAATATAACGCTTAGCTCGCCTGCAGCAGAGCAAGCTTTGTGTTTACTTTCCCACTGAAGCCTAAAACCTGTTGGAAGAGACACTAAGCAAACAATTATTTTATTTATGTCCTAGTACGCCAAACATTCCAAATTAAACTCAATATAGCCTAATATCTGGTGTGAATGACAGGAAAAATTTCTTGTTCTTCGTCAGTGCGTGTTGCACGTTTAACAGCAGTTATGTGCAACGTAATCATTCGCGAGCATCAATTCACACCAAAGTGCTTCTTGCAAAGAAAATCGGGCAGTTTGCCATTATCACCATTCGACATCTTTGCTAAGAATATGCCTTGAGGAAAATGTTGACTTCAAAAAATATGCACTAATTTTTCTAGCTGACCACTTCATTCTGTGTAACCTTTTGGGTTTATGTTGATAAATTTCAGATGATTTGTTACCATAAAACAAACAAACCTGACTTTTTCTTACTTGCTTCGTCTTTCAGAAACGTGTGTTTCCGAGATGACAAATAAAGCAAGACATATGTCTGAGCAAGAGGTTCAAAACGATAGTCAGTCTGTGCGCCATGAGTGAAGCCATCACATCTTACAATGGATGCTCAAGTGAGCCTGGAACGTGCAAACTAAACAGCTTCTGACCCTTGTCTATTTAGAGTGGAATGTTATATTGCATCATGCCCGCAACCAGGTTTTAAGGTTAGGAGGTATAACATACTTTTAGGGGGCACGATTTCTGGGCACAGCAAACTTTGGGGGCGCAAAAGATTTTGGTATGCACTGCTCTGGAATGCTCCCCCCGTAGCTCCGGGCCTGCGCTGAACACCAGTTGTTCAGAATTTTATGTCTCAGCACAAATACCAAAGCTGTTCAGCGTGAAGCTGTCCCCTCAGCGCATGAACCTCAACGCATGCGATTTGAAAGATAAGAGGCAGAACAGGACTGAGGGGCTGGTTTTTCCCGCTCTTTTGCGACCGTCATGCAGGTAGCCGTGGGATTTTGGACCAGATCATCTTTTCTCACTAGACCAAGCATATACTTCCTTTGTCTATGATCGAAGTGGTTTCACGGCAAGCATATGCTCCATTTTTTGTCTCTGTGATTTCTGTACATCATTCATCAGTGCCCATCTCCAATCGTGTTATAGTGGATGCACTGTAGTGCTTTAACTGTGCGTTCTTACTACATTCGGCACCGCAACCAACCCAGAACCCTACACTGAAAAGTCAGCTGAGCACGAAACAACTTTCACCTGCCTTTTGTACACCGCATGATTATCCAATCAAATTGTACAATGCAACTCGGCTTGATCTGATTTGTATCAATAAATAATTTGTAAATTGGTTGTTCTCAATTATAGGAGGCAGCCTGCAGCAAACCGCAAGCCAAGTGTACAGCTGTTGTGATACCGGTCAAATTTTCGTACAAGGGTGCTGCGAGATATGGTAAAAATAAATCATAGTTAAGTACATTCAGTAACGCGACGTGTAGTTAGCAGTTTTCCAAAATTTTTAATTCTTTCTACACAAGCTCTATTCTGCACGTGGACTCCTTGCATTTTACTCCATTAAAGCAACCCACGAAACGTCAAGGCAACATTTGGTAAAACTCAAACGTATGCATCCTCATAGCCTCGTGATCGTCCTCACCAGCTAGTGATCATGGCATTGGCACTGCTGTATGATTTCAGAGTCCTTACATGAATAGATTCCGCTTGTGACTGTTACTTTCACGTTTTGTTGATATTGACGATATTGGTGATAACTTGGCGATGGCGTCACTAAGAGGGCAGGATCTTTGAAATCGTTTTCGAAATGGCTCTAGCCTAGATCAAAGGCGGGCAATTAGTTTGGCTCGGGAACACTTTGAGAAGGGCGCATTTGGCGGAATACTGTATACACCTTCTAAATTGATCATAAAATAAATATCAGCTTATTCGGAAACAAGTACAAACAAACAACAAACATGAAATCACACAAGCAGTGGCGTACGCAGAAAATTTTCATGGGGCGGGGCAGAGCTGGATTAAAGGGTACAGGGGGGCCCGAGGCAATTTTCATTGGAGGGCCCCTGTGACGTATTTCATGACGTCATCGTTTATAAAATTGATGTTTTCGCTGATTCGCAACGTTCTCATTTGCTTTTTTCAGTAGTGGAAACATTTTTCTCTTAGTAAGAATACACTGTAGTGTTTAGAATTATTAACCCTCTTCTCGCAGCTAACTGTATGTGCAGTTGAGTAGGCTATCGTATTTATTCGATTGTAAGCCGAGGCTTACAAAGTTTTTTACATCATTTCATGCGGCTTACAATCAACGGCGGCTTACATTTTAATTTTTCTACTTTATTGAAAGGTATAGATGACACTCAGTCTTTCCTTGGCTACGTTTTGTCGACCAAAATCTTCTTTCGCATTCAAGTTTCTTCAGCATCACGTGCACATCCGCCACAGGAGGGATTATGATAAACAGAAGGCAGTTGTGGTGGTGTAAGGATCATTATACGGGAAATGCACGAGTAGGCGAACGCCGCGAATGTATCTCAGAGGATTAAGTAGCCGATTTTCAAGTGCGGTTTACAATCAAGGGCAGCTCACATTAATTTTTGACGCCATTTCGTGCGGCTTACAATCAAAGGCGACTAGCAATCGAGTTAATACGGCAGGCACATAATCGACTACTTGAAAATGCAAACGAGAACGTTGCGAATCAGCGAAAACATGAATTTTGCAAACGATGGCGTCATATAATACGTCACAGGGGCCCTCCAGTGAAAATTGCCCCGGCCCCCCCTGCCCTTTAATCCGGCTCTGGGCGCACAAGCAGATAAACCCATGCCAAAAAGAACGATTATTTAGAAAAGTTACAAGCACAACTCAAATATATTTGCATTCAACATAAACGAAAATATTCATATTCAGCAGTGATTACTAAAACTGGCAGAAAGGCAAACTTGCAGAGAAATCGTTAATGATAGGCAACCGCGGGATATAGAGCTGTATTCTTGTATCTCCTTTGAATCACGACAATTTTTCAAACGAATATTATATCTAAAACAAATAAACGTCATCACGGGGGGGGACCCTAGGAGTGGAGTGGAAAGAAAACAAGCCACATAACAACAGTGTTTACTTTTTGTTCCCGGGACATATGAAATGACCGCACTCTTTTTTAGTCAGAAGCCCTGGTGAATTGCAGCGGAAAAAACGGGCTCGCAGGCTAAGTAGTGCATTTTAGTGAAGAGAAGATCCTGGCTAAATAATGTAAATTTTCTTACTAAGTGTAGCACGTCATAGGCTGCCAGAGCACATCCGGAAAACAACATCTGCTCTTTGGTAATACAAAATTATTTAGTTGTAGTGTTTTGGAAGTACCGTATTTATTCGAATATAACGCGCAAAATTTTGTACGGAATTTTAATAAAAAATTAAGGGTGCGCGTTATACACGAGTTTTTTCATCAGCACGCTTTATTTTTATTTCTTTTTTTGGACACTGATATAAACGTAACTCAAGAAGAGTTCGAACAACTGTTTGGTGAATCTGATGATGAATCCGGTTTTAAATTGTAAATTTCATTTGGGAATTGTGCTTATACTGGCAGTTTGCTTTACCAGTGTACCGTATGTTATCAATAAATGTTTTGTTACAGCCACATGTCTTCAACAGTTTTTTCATTCAAAAATTAAGGGTGCGCGTTATATACGAGTGCGTGTTATATTCGAATAAATACGGTAAGTAAATAAATAACAAAAATTATAATGATACACAGAAAAGGTTTTGTTGTTCTTGTGCAAATATACACTTCATCAGGGGTGTAGTAGGGCGGGAACGCGTTTGAACAGTTTTCCCACACATTTTTCCCGATTTTCTTTAAAATGAGTTTGAAGCTGTTTCAGAATGGCTAGTATTTTGGGTGCGTTCCCACACCTTTTTTGTAAGCACTGAATCCCTGCACTTCATCCAGCGCACGCAATTCAATGAGACAAGTCTGGGTTCAGTTAGTCTCAGCACTGTCATTTACTGCTGATAATGTGAGAAAATTTCAGATTTAAACGTTTTTCCTGAATGTGGACCACTGAAAACGCTATGGCGGATTGCATGTGGCCTGCGGGCCGCTAATTGCCCACCCCGGCTCTATGCGTTCAGAAGAAATGCAAGTGGGCTTCGTCTGTTCTTGCTTATATCAAAAGGCATGGTCACCAGCGGCACAGCGCAACTGGTTACACGTTTTGGTAGAGGACATCACAGACATAGCTCTTGGTGTGGCTATGAAATGCGAGTTTGTTTTTCTGAGCTGTGATACTGACTGCGATCAGATCGCGTGTGTAGTTTAAAATTTTAAATGAAAGTAAAAATTATACTGTCAGTGCTGGTTTAGTCTACTGAAGAGTGGTGCCCGTATAACTTACGCGAACACCAATCAACCAGAAATGCTTTAGTTGTGAATAAGTTCAGCTTACTTTTCCAAAATTAGTAATTGGAAGGGAGAGGTAAAGGCACATTGGAAAGCGTTTTTGTTGTTCAATGCCACTACTAGCAATCGCAAAACCCTTTGCTTGCCTGGCTCTGGCATCAAACAGGAAAAACTGAGTGCGGCTAGGGAAGTGAAAGCATCATGCGGTCATGCAGCGGCTTATTAACGCGCCTGCGCGATGCGAAGGTATTGTTTGAATGGGCTCCACTGAAGAGATGCCGCAGGTTCGGAGCGAAGGTTATGTGTTCCGCGTTTCAAGGCTCAGCAATGATCTGACAAGTAGAACCGAACCACTTTGTTGCCCACTGATTTTTTGAAAATCTAGCCTCGCTTCAATATGTGCAGCACTTGCAAACTTATACGAGCGTGTGCAGTACATTCGGCTCGTTTCCGTCGTATCCAGTGCGGCATAACCGTGGAGGCAATGATATTTTAAGCACGTTCACACAATTCCCTGACTTGCCGTCATTTCGTGTTGAGTCTATATTGCGCTTGTATCTTGCTCGCGTGCCTCGCATGTTAAGGCAAGTTGGCGTGTCATAAAAACCTGCATTGTATGCACATGAAATTATCAGAGTTTGGAATCAGAATCGGCAAAACTATTGACTTCGCCGGTTGTTAAGTGAAAATTTCACGAAGCAAAAACATGCATAAAGTCACAAAAAAGTTCACATTGCTCCGTGCCTGTGCAGTTGCAGTCGATATTACCCTGAGTGTGCAAACCGCATACATTTACATATTTATCAAACCCACCATTTCTCCGTGAAAGCGTAAGATAAAGACGTGAATTTCTGTTTGCAGGTTTGAAATTGATGGAATTGCAACATTTAATTCTTCATTGTTTTCACGAACATGCCGCTAGGGAAATACCGGCGTTTGCAAAACAGCCATAAATAAGCTGCTCTCAATCGTGTTTCAAATGTTCAGTGGTTTCCCATCCACGAGACCATGAACTGATGAGAAATACTGACTACTTGAAAATCAACATTTCGTGCAATCAATTAAGCTTCCGTGGGCTTTTTTAAGCCCTCCTCATCGACATACAATGTGTACGCTCGTGAAGAAGTTGGAAATTGTGAACGGCAGTTTTGACAACTATTAGTCAAAGGAAGCAAAACGGTGCTGAAGTACAGTACCTATCTTCAAAATCATAAACTGCATCAGACACTGCAGGTGTAGTTCCTTCCGAAAGCTAAACGTTATATTACTTATCAACGCATGAGCTATTAGTCAAAGGAAGCAAAACGGTGCTGAAGTACAGTACCTATCTTCAAAATCATTAACTGCATCAGACACTGCAGGTGTAGTTCCTTCCGAAAGCTAAACGTTATATTACTTATCAACGCATGAGCTATTAGTCAAAAGAAGCAAAACGGTGCTGAAGTACAGTACCTATCTTCAAAATCATTAACTGCATCAGACACTGCAGGTGTAGTTCCTTCCGAAAGCTAAACGTTATATTACTTATCAACGCATGAGCGCGTAGTGCGTCACAAAGCTTTTCGTGCAACAGTAGTGACTGTTTCCTTTCCTGATGCCGCCATAAGGGTCGGATCTCATTGCACGTATCTTTCTGCCATATCAGTAGTTTTGAAAACATGGTCAGTGACATGCAGGGTCGCTGTGCTGGCAAACATTTTGAAGGGTCCCGCCCCACGTTGATTTTTAGAAGTGAACAGCACAAACAATGGTCACCAACTTTTGCGTACCACAGTTACCAAAAATCGTTCGCCACTGTGAGCTTTGAAAACAACGTAAAAAGACAGTTGTTCGAAATATTTGGTGCACGGGCGTCCAGCGAGACTCAGCTGGTGACACTCACTGGTATTTCCAATCACAGACGTAGCTTTGGTGGAATTGTGAAGTTTAAGATTTTTTCAAAGTCGAGGCCTTGACTGCGATTGCAAACCGTGTACAGTCACAGACTGTTTTGACGTGGGGTGCTTTTCCGGGTGTGTCAAATACAACTATGAAGGTGTGTTGAAAAATTCTTGCTATTGATCAGCTAAGGTAATGCGTGATTTGTGAGGTCAGTCTTGTAGCGTGTGTGTTCTTTCAAGTTTTTCGGTATTGGTGTCCGTGCCGCTGCTCGACCATTTTAACTCTGCTGCTTTGTGTGTTTTCTTTAGGCACGTTCTTCCTAACATTAAGTTTCTTTTGTAGATGTAAGTTTCGTTACAAGTGTATTAAAACCAAAACCAACGCGACCTGCATGAACAACCTATTTCGTGACAAGTCGGCCGACCGAGACGAGTAATAGCTTCTTTCATGAACCCTTTTTCTTGCTATATGTCGTCAAACGAAGAGCTACTTTATGTCAGTGATTTTCAACCTTTCTTAGCCCATGGAAAATTAAAAAATACTATCCGATGGACCACTTTACTCTGCTGACACCTCATGAAAAAGTATCGAAACTGTATTGCACGTAGGTGGCCTTACATGATTTATTGTACAATAAAAGTTACAATTTTCGAGCATGTTTTATCAAGGATTTATAAAACTCTTTGTGAACCCCTAGAAATTCCAGGTGGACAACCGATGGTCGACCTAAGTAAAGTTGAGAATCACCGCTTTAGACCCAGGCAATATGAAACTCTGGTTAAACCTCTGTTGATGCAAACATACACTGTCTTTAATCCTAGGAAACAGTGATCACCTCATTGGGTTGCCCTTCTGTGCACTACAAGAAAAGGTGGAAGTAATATTTTTCATTCCTGCCAAGATAGACGACTTCGAGTTCTGTTTTAGCATTCTTTCCTGCTTCGGTCATGCTTCTGGAAATAGCTTAGGTCAGGGGTCACCAATATGGTGCCCACCAGGTCGCACGCTAGGACCACATATGTCGCCCACGGACCTGTTCTAAAAATGGCATCACATGATCAGCTTTCACAAACGTAATTAAAGGTAAACTGAGAACATTTTTTATTTCAGAAGTCTATATCAGAGTGGTTGCTCTTCGCATTAAATCGGTACCAAAGAAGTAGCGCGCAGCTTCAAAAGTGTTGACGACCCTGGTTTGAGTACTTGGAAATAGAAACGATGAATTACCATTGTCAGCAGCGCTTCTCCCGACTGGCGAACAATCAGCAGGAAATGGGAATGCCGTGGGCTTAGTGCTTGCAAATGCAATAGCGAATGTATCGTATAACAGTTTAGTTAAGCTGCAATGAATATAGAACGGCCTACGTGCAGCGGCACAGGTAGATCTTCGCAGTGGGCGAAAGACGCCACGCTTCAGCATCTAGAATACACTTAAGATAGGTACCCCACGGTACTTCCAAATGCCACGTAAATTACACGTATTCGAGATATCAGCAGAATACCAGGACGGTACAAATTAAGTACGAGTTCAAAACATTGGTGAATTCCGAGCGAGATTATCATCAGGAAAAGAGGAGGTCAGTCATGCATGTGATGCTTTTATAAGTTTTCATTGTACAAGGTTTAATTTTATATTGGGTTAAGGCATTGTGTCTCGGTTTTAATCAGCTCCAACACTAAAATAAAATAGTTACTGATAGCTTGTTTTTGGCAAATCCAAAGTGTAACACAAATAAACTGATTTCAAAGCAATTAAGTTTTCCTTGCAAGATATTTGGACGCTTTGCAAACTTTTAATAAAACAATGTACTTTCGAGATTAGAAGCCTCACCCCAGCACATTTGATATTAGAGGCAGGGTTGAGTGCGACCTTGTGTATGTGTAGAGTTTGGACTGAAGGTATTTTGCAGAACTTTTCCAGCATGCCTGTTGCAGTTTTGTCTACGGTGCTGCAGAAGTTAAGATGATGCATAAATTGTAGGACGTTTCCATTGAAACTTAAAACTGTCGAAAAATTTTATAATTTGTAGCAAAATCTTTCGTTGGAAAGTGGCATGCGCATGCGGCCAAAGGTATAGATAGCTAGTTATTGTGTATGTTATTTGTAAATGGCAGTGCAACTCCTCGTATTATGTTACAAGCAATTAGCGCTATTTCTAGGAATTTCAAAGATTAAACAGCAAATACCTAAAAAAGCATGTTTCGGATTACGCTGAATGCCGGATGCTCCTGAAAGTTTCACTTTTACGTATCGTTTCTTAGGCAACGGAGCGCTGTTAAATATACTGGACGATCTAGGCACGCGGTGAAGATACCTCTTTCAATCGGGCCTTGATGTTCGTTACGTTAAATTCAGTGTGCCGTTAAATTCAGCGTCGCTATACCAGTAACTTTGTTATCCAAACCTCAGCTTCAAATGCTGATGTTCTCAACTGTAAATCCAACTTGTCACAGCGTGTGCACCTGTCATGCCGCACTCTGTTAAGTTCTGAAATGTGAATTGCAGCCTCTTTCGATGATCACTACAGGCAGTGCGTTTTGGGCGACATGATTTTCCCGAAACAACGCAAATGGATTCCGCAAACATTTTACTTCACCTTTTTTGGAGTTATCATGTAACGTCTCGAGAAGCGAAACCCGGAAGTGAACCAAGTCAAATTGTATAAATCAAAGGTTAAGACGTTTGTATAAATCAAAGGTTAAGACGTTTGTATAAATCAAAGGTTAAGACGTTCGATAGCAAGTGTAGATTCTGGCATACGGTCGGAACACTCCCATCTGCTGTTTCGTTTTTTTCTTTTTTATTTTTTAGTGCCCGTAGCTTAAGACCGACTGATAGAAATGTTGTCAAAGCGCGGAATATCTTCCTAAAGAAAAGCAGCGTGTAAAAAAATTGGAAATTGCTTTGAAATCGAAACATCAGGCCCAGGGTGTCATACACATTGACGGGTATCTGATAGTTCCAGCTCGGTAGCAATGGCAAGTAAAAACCCACGCGAGGCGTAATCCAACAGCCATCTAGACGCAGTGCACAACACGGCGCAAAAGAGCAATTTGAGAAATTCCTTGAAATGTTAGCATCGCACTGCACATTTATCTTGTCAAATGCAAGGAGCTTTAAGAAGCTGTAGCTCTTAATATGTAAAAAAATCGTTAAGAATATTTTTGAATAAAGCTGAATAGACTTGTTCACTCAGGCGCGCTGCTATGTTAGCTTTAGATTTAGTTGGAGATTTTCGTCATGTTAATTCAGTTTTATTGCTAGACAGGTTGGAACACATTTTGCCGTAAACTGGTTTGCTCAATGCAAGGCTTACAGTATTTAAGATTTTGGCAAAGTTTCCGTGTGTTTTGAATGCCTACATCCAAAGTTCTGACGAAAGGTTTGAGTCACCTTTGACACCAAGCAGTAACCTTAATAACCAGGATTGAAGGCAATGAGTCTGGCAGTTTATTCAACGCTGTCTTTGAACCCCGCATGCACAAGTTATAATTATGTCCACGTTGCCTTAAACATTTTCTGACATTCATACTCTGCAACTGTGAACATTGGATATTAGGCGGAATTTTCAAAGAAAGTACAATCAGGTTTTGATTAGAGGTAGCCGGAATCAGATGAAGATTGTGATGGAAACTGCGATGGAGTGGAGAATTGCATTATTGCAACTGTGGAGGGAGACCAAACAAACAAATAACCTCTATCAGCTGTGATCTTTGCGAACAAACACGCTAAATTACTTAACCTTATGAACTGGCTTGTCATGAATGCGGTGATTTTCATATTGAAGTAGTTTGTTCTCGGAAATTTTCAATCCTGATTTTGGCCTACTGCTACAAAAAGTTTCTAAAATGTATTATATCAACTGATGCATTTCAATTTCGGCAATCTCAGTCAGAATCTCACCATTCGCTTCCAGTCGGTGTCATTACCATACTAGGTATGTATCGCTGCCGCACGTTGGTAAGGTTTATAAATTTCTGTTTTACTCGTACGGAGTTATGTAAGAGGATATCACGAAAAAGCAAGAACCGGTCTCAACGTCTAGGTTTGCAAAAATTAAACAAAGAAATATTGGTTCCAGGGGGCAGTTCACTTCCAATTTTTTGTACATCTCGAAATTTTGTTGCGCCCCCCCAATTTTTGTTTTAACACAAATTAAAAACAAAAACTCTTTACCCCCTAAAATATATTTTGACCCCCGAAACCGTAAACCTGACCGCGGGTCTGTCTGGGCATACCAGCTTCTTGGACCGACACCGGTCCTACAGGTTTTCTTATACAGTAATACAGACCACTTGTACAGTAATACAGATTACTGTTTCTCCAACCTGAGTTGTATGAAAAGTGTATTTCGAATGGCTGTGCTTGTTTGGCTCGCTGAGGTTTCCATTTGGGATGTGAACAGGTTTGACATGGAAATCGGCAAAAAACATGGAAGATACGTTACGCTTCTCGGCAGGCGTATTTTTTGTTTTGCAGAATTTTGACATCAGCATTTCCCTAATTCTGAACTGAGCACTTGGGCAATGGGAAACATGAGATGAATTTCCAAAATTTCGCTTTGCAGAAGTATAACGACGCTTACTTTGTTTCTCAAATCACGATTTTTATTGTATCCCACAGTTAGCACGAGATATGTTAGGTCGATTTGGATAATGGCACTTTGAGTGTGAAGAGTCACTTAACCCGCAGTTCACCGAAAAGCAATGTTATTTGCATGCCTACCGTTCTGCGATGAAGCAAAAGTGTCACTTAATCATAAAACAATTAAAGCTCTACGTTTGCTGCAAGCTTTCGAGGGATCACCCCAGTGGGGTTTGCTTCTATGACTTTGCGGTGATTCGCACTTGCACGTGGCTATATTGAATTAGTTAGTCTCTGCAAGTATGACGCTGCCGCGTCATCAGCAAATTTTTTAATAAGAAATCGATTTCACGTAAGACGGCGCATCTTCAAACCATTCAACTCTTTGAATAAGATTTCAGGACTGCAGATGTGCAGAACTACGTGAAATTGATTTCCTCTTGAAAACAAATTGCTGATTGATTCGCCTGCGTCACATTTACAGAGACTAATTGCTTGATCCTGGAAGGTGGGATGATATACTGCTGTTCCTCGATCCACCGAAAGTCACGTAGTGCAGAGCGTTCTTCGTGACTTATTGACGCAACGTCATATATAACGCTGATCAATCCCGTAGCAGCCCTGCTCTGACCCCCAAAAATCTTTACAGAGGCCCCCTAACGGTGATTTATGAAAAAATTTTTCGATATTATGCTACATCTCGAGGCAGAATGGCCTTCAAAAAATATTCTAATAGCAGACACAATTTTGGCAGAACCAGGCCAGTAGCCAGGTTTTAAGGTTTGGGTGGCAAAATACATTTTTAGAGGTAAATATTTTGTTTTTATCACATGTTTACAACAAATGTTTCTGATCACAACAAAATTTTGAGCGCACCAAAAAGATTTTGGGATAACTGCCTCCCAGGTCTGCGAGGCCTGGGCAGAAGCGTCGCCAGAAAGTATTCCACTGGTGGTCTTCATGTTTGTGCAGGGAGGCTAGACATCCTGAAAATTTATATTTAATTCAAAACACGGACAGCATTTGCAGATTGTGCAAATTAATTATAAATATTTTCCCGCAAGTACCGTAACAGGATCGTAGTTATCAACGAAATTTTTGAACGAGCTTATAAAAGGAATTGCGTCGTAAAACATTGTCATTTAATTGACGGCGATTGTTTGGAGATGTCGTAATGAAGTGCGAATGTAAAAAATTTGCAGGAAATCAGCATCAATCCTATCGTTCAGTTATGAAAACATTATTTCCGAAGGAGCAAACATGAGGCCGGTCAAAGCATGTGCGCCGCAATGAACTTTGTAACGGTCATTGCAAAGCGATGCCTATAACATGCCACTGATAAAAAATTCCCACAAATAAAAGGTGCGAATCCTTCAGGAGTATATAGCCTATAACCGTCGCCAGAAAGTCCTCAATAGGGGGTTTTACGTTTGTGCGGGGGGGCTTTATGTCCGAGCAGGGGGGGCTTGACATTCAAATTTGACAAAAATTCCACTAAGTTATAGTGTTTCATATTTAAATTTGGGGTGCTTAAAGCTTTGTTTGGGG
>Ga0210059_1000052_pt1 | contig 86880 bp, 51 predicted proteins | sample Ectturendosymbi2_FD_188042 | JGI IMG/M metagenome (GOLD analysis project Ga0210059, IMG submission 188042) | Ecteinascidia turbinata endosymbiont from Florida, USA - Sample 2 (SPAdes) (version 2) | ecosystem: Host-associated > Tunicates > Ascidians > Unclassified | place: Key West, Florida...
CATTTTCAAACTGTCATCAAACCTCAAAGCAAATTGCTATGGGTGCCGTAAATTATTATTCTTTTCTGTAGGGTGCCGCAAGCCTAAAAAGGTTGGGAAACACTGATCTAAAGTAAAAAAAATATTTGACTAATTAGCTAATTAGATATTTAATTAGTTTGTTTATTTTAGATCATTAACTTTTTAACTAGAAACGCTAGAAAGTCGATCAAAGGTTCCAAAAACTCGGACTCGAGCCTAGTTTCCAATAAAAACTTTAGCGAAACACTTTGGCCTAGCGGTTGGGCACTAGGCCAGGTAACATGAGCCAAAATGACCCAAAAACTACTTCACTGATGACGTCACTCACAAAAAAATCCACAACCCCCAACCAAAAAATTTTTTTCGAGTGTAGACTAGAAGAATGGCCGATCCGTTTGAGTGCTTGAACAGCTCTCTAGCGCAATTGGCGGAGGAGCTAGGGCATTGGTAAGGCAACCAAAAACTTTTGGTTTCAGGCTGAAATCTAGGTACAATATATTTGTAGACCAGCTCTCAAAGTGTTAAAAAACATCTGAATTATGATGTTATGACCACAGGCCAACAACTTTGATATAGGCTAGCATAAGTTACATATTAGATAAACATCTATATACATTTTGAGCACAGCACCCTCACCCAGAAAGTTCACTTTTCCTGTTTTGATTGCATTGAAATTTCGGCTTTAAAAATATATCTAATTTTCCCTGCTTCAATCCATCTTTGCTTTGCAGCAGTTTACTTCCAGGCTGGATCACCACGTATGAGTCAATGCTTCCTAAATGTATCAAGGCAGCAAAGTTGCTGACTAACAATAAATGTTTCTATTAACTTTTTAAATGGACACAATGATAACAATGACACAGTAAAAGATCATATGAGCACTAGTTGAAGAGGCATAATTTCTTCTTAGTTTCAGAAAAAGCAAATACAACCACAAAAAGCAATCATCTAAGAAAAAATATCAAAGAAAGAACAGACAGGCACAAAAGTAAAAATCAAATGTACAGATACTTACATAAAAAATTAACAATATACCCACTCACAAAGATGAACATACCCATTGGTACTATGCAGTACTGTAGTACCAAGAATATTAATGTAAGGTTGGATTGATTTATTTGATTAATAACGTCACCGTAAACAAAAATGCTTTGTGATTGTAACAAGAAGACATGCAAAACATTAGTATTTTTTTTTAATTTGAAGAAACTAGATACTGTATATTTGCAACTTTTGACAAAACTAATGACATGTTCAGGTTCTTGAAAAACTGTACAGTAGGCTTAAGCTGCAAACCATTATTACTCAGTTTTGATTGCAAGAACACAAATGTTAAGTGATCAACATGATTATACCCTTTAAAATAAAAAAATAGCATGAGCTGAAAATCAGGAAAAGAGTAGTGTCTGATTTTGAGTGTATAGTATAATATGGGGCAATCTAGGGGGTGCCATAGCATGGGCCAATGACTTAATCGAAGACAAAATAGTGTCAGACTACGAACGTATTTATTTTTCTTAATGGCAATTTGTGTTGTGTTTTGGTGAAACTTCAGAATGAATGAGTACTGCAAGCAGTGTTCCCTCTAAGGTGTGCAACTGCGCAGTGCCACCAGACAATTTGCGCAGTGAAGTTTCGTTCTCGCGCACTTCCAACATTCTAAATTTAATACGATATATACAAATCGCATAGCCTTTTAACGTTGGGAACGCTTCACTGTTTGTGTGTCTGCATGGTTGCGCAGTTGCATGCGCTTCGTGCTCAACAAAACAAACATTTGCTCAGTGTAGAATTTTCTTAGAGGGAATACTGACTGCAAGCCACCAATTTCTGGCCCCTTGATGAACCAAAATTCCTGGTCATGCCAATCCAACATGGTCTAGCAGCTAGCCAGTTTTCATAGTTTTAATACAGAACTGGACCTTTTGTGCTATTTTTAGCAATGCATGCAGCACGCAGACTTCTACGCAACAAGATTTATAAAATGATTTGTGTATGATTAACCTACTCCAATCCAAGGTACTGCATTCGTAAAGCAATTAGTCCAAGATATTAAAAGGTCTGCCGTATTTTGTGACTCGGCCTATCGTGCTCTTTATTTTTCTTTTCGTTTCAGGAACATGCAATCTTAGAATATATCAAGGCAATTGAAAAAATTCTGAAACTAAGCGTACCTTGCCTTTTTCTCTTGGGATGAATTACAACATGCTTGCCATTCGACATTTCCGCAGTCCTGTGCGTACCAAAGCAGCCAATATCTTCTCCACCAGCTTGCCTTTAGCACATTACCGCAGCACTTCTGTAAACAACCTGCCCAACACCATACAATGTGAAGAAAGGATACTCGCCAATTGAATAAGGACTGAGGATGCGTAATTTTACGTGAAATCGATTTCCTATTAAAAATTTGCTGATCGATCCCTTGCTCACACCATCGTGGAAAGTACATCGCCAAAGTGGATATCGTGTACGAACTACGAATTGGAAGCAGAGATGAGCGGACAATCATATTTTACAATCAAGATCCAGTCCGGATTTTTAATGTTCAGTCCAAGTTCAGTCATAATAAAAAAAAGTTATAATGCAATATCCCATTGGTGTTACACCTTGATAGTTTTTCAGGATCAGGGATGCCACCTCATGCCAGTGTGAGCGTGACTCGAGACAATGACTCGATTTGACTCAAATCATTATTTTTAGTAACTCGACGTGACTCGAGTCACGTTAAGAAACGATCTTGTGATGACTCGCCCAAGTCAGGTTTTTATCGAATGGCTCGATTCAGACACAATGAAAGATTCGAGACTCGAGGGTTAGAGTCATTTTTACAAAAGCTAAAAATGTCTTATTGCAAACACCAGTGATAGCGTGACTCGGGTCAATGACTCAACTCCACATGAGTCACGATTTTTGGTGACTCCGACTCCACTCGAGTCACGTTGAGAAAAATGGAAACTCGACTGAAGTCACGTTTTTCACAGAATGACTCGACTCGAGTCACAGTCAATGACTCGAGACTTGAGTCAGAGTCATTTTTACAAAATCTTTGAGTTCCTGATGGACAAACCCAATTCGTTTGCACACAGAGAAGTGAGCATATTTTGCTTCAGTGATGATCAAGATTGGTGCAAATATTTTGTTTTGCCTGTCTAGTTGTTCTGTGCTACATTTTAAGAATCAAGTGTTCCCAACTTGCACGGAGGTGGACCTGAGACTTTCACTAAGGGGTCAGCAAGGCACAACACATTGACACCTTATTGCGATTTAATGTAGTATTTGCATATCGTGATCATGGCAGTGGGCCTCATATTGTGACTTTGAGTCTTTTCCAGATACCTTTAAAGTGATTCACGTTTTTCAGATTCAAATCCAAACCAAAAACTATTTTGCAAAATATAATGCCAAAGCGAAAACCGAATATTGTTTAAATCCCAATTTCTACCACTGTTATTAGCCTAAGCCCATGTGGCGATGTGATTACGTCACATATAACGTTAAATTCGTAGCAGCAATAGAAAAGTGAAGCTGGTCAAAAGTGTAATCTCAATTGCTATTATGCTGAGGATTGTCGGTTCGACTCTTTCTTTGGTTGGCTTAGGGCGACACAGCAGTGTGCCTACAACAAATGGTTCCCAACGTGTCAGTGGCTGCAATTCACTGTTAACCTGCAGTCCTATAGTAACATGCAGTCCCAAAACTGAACCGAAAGTTGCGAAGAAGTTCAAAGGAAACTCTTCAATTCCAATCCAAATCTGTTTAAGCAAAAATGATAACATCCAAATCCATCAATACACTGAAATGTCGCAAGATTTAAATCCAAATCCAAGTACATGTTCATCTCTGGTCATTTTCATGCACTGGGCATGCGAAAGACAAGGAAGTATATTTCTTGTATTGCGATCAAAAAGCTCGAGCGGCAAGTGTGCAAAGCTTCACACTGTGGCAGCAAGCAACAATAGAGATCACCCAACGAGATCACTCCGTTATTGCTTGTACAAGCAACATATATTTGTGTGTGGCTCTTTGCACATATCTCGTTTGTGGTGAACCGCACTTTCAACGCAACACCAACTGAGAGGTTGCAACAACATCCCCTCCTTTTTGCAATGAACCGCACCTATCGCACATACTTTTTGTGAAGGTTGCATCTGTGAAGCGTGTGCGACCCGGTTGTGTTCGTACACCTTCAGTGTGACCTTGAACCCAGAAACCTCGATGGCACTAACTTACGTAGTTGTTGGTGCCTTCAGCGCGCCAGACGATTCGGCCAAAGAGAGCTCTTACCTCCATGTGCATGGAAGTCACTTACATTTTTCGCTTGTTTGGTCTTTCCTTTCTCCTTGCTTTGGCCGACTTTGCTTATATGTGGCGTTCTCTCTAGCGTGACTGCTACACCTGGCACAACCTTCACATCCTATTCAAAGCACCACTTTGTTGTGATTGGGAAGGCCATGCAGCAAGTCCGCAAAGCTTCACTCACATTGTGGTAGTAAACAACAATAGAGATCACACGTCATGCTCATTCTATTTCTGCTTGTTTGCGCCACATATATATGGGTGTTGTTCTTCACGCACATCCCGTTCATGCTGAATCGCACATTCAACACAACACTAATGGAGAGGTTGCAACACTTGCAACAAGTTTGGGCTAGGTTTTTGAAATGACTGAGAGTGAAAAACAAGTAAAATGCAAACCGAGAAAACTTAGTATATATAACCTGCAATCAAACTTGTTATAACAACATTGGGCACCATTTTCTAACGCATTGGGCACCATTTCATAGCATGTTGGGCACCATTTTCTAACTTATTGGGCGCCATTTTATAGCATAAAAAATGTCCTAGAAAAAATGTGAAATTTCATGTCACTCGAAATTGACTCGAGCTTGCAAACCAATGACTCGAAGTGACTTGACACTTGTGACTCCACTCTAACTCGACCAAGTCATGATTCGAAAAAATTTTAGATGACTCTGACTCGACAAAAATGACAACTCGGGACATCACTAGCAAACAGAGATAGTTTGCACACCAAGAAATGAGCTTTTTTGCTTCTGTGATTAAAATTGGTCGCAAATTTTCTCTTGAAACTGTGTCCCCTAGCAGTCTTATGCCAGTTTTCCCGGCTCAGAGGTTCCACCTGACATTGAGGAAGAGTTGAGAAATTGCTTTTCATAGATGGGCAACAACGCACATTATATTGGACACATTATTGCGGTTTAGTCTTAGTGTAGTAGGACTACAGTAGTCCCCGCTTATTAGGCCCACCTCAGCACCGGACGTTTTTGGGCTTAAACCCTTTAGGTTCCGCGTGCGTCACTTTTTTGCACAGAAGTGCGGCATCATAACTAGCCAGGCAATTGAGGCAGAGAGCTGTACAAACCCTCTAAAGATGCGGAAAGTCTTGTAGTTTCGATTAAACCAAATTTAATTATTTTTTAAATCAGACACGAAGTCCGTTACAATAGCACTCACTGTCTGCACAACGCGTATTGATAAAAACAGAAGCAACAGAACGTTTTGCAACGGCGGTGGAGGCAGAAGCATAGGGTTGCAGAAACATTTTTAACATGTTCGCTAACCCGTAACGCTTGGTACAACACTACCCAAGAGTACGACGCTGAGTCCAACCTGGTTAAAACCAGGTAAAGTACGAATGTGTTGTGGCATGCACACTCCCTCCAAAATTGGAAAGTAAAAAAAATTGGAAAGTTTTGGATTTGCGTTTTTGGTCGGTGACGTCATAATTGAGGTAGGTTTAGGATTTTTGGATGACGTCATTGGGCCTTGGGCACCAACCCAAGAGGCAATATTTTGTGTTTTTCTTTTAAAAAAACTAGACGAATTCCGCACCTTTAGAGCCCTTGATTGGCTTTCTAGGGTTGTGGTTTGAAAGCTGTGCTTGAAAACAACAAATTAATTAAATTAATTCCCAGTGAGTTCTTCGGGAATTGGCTAAGCAATTATTTATTTTTTGGTTTATTTTATTAATTTTACCCAGAGCCGCAGGAAAGGCCCCCCGTACCCCGGTCGGGGGTCAGGCCAAAAGAGGGCCCCAAATTTGGTTGTGTAGCTTTGTTATGGTATTTAGACACACCTAAACTGAACTCACCAACAACTGATGTCACACATTTCCCCTTTCAACATTCACAGTTATCTAATGTCAAAGTAATTGATCTTCCCACCACCCATAGGTTCTTGTTATCTAAGCCAACCATTGCGAAATTTATTGGTGATGACTTCGTTGTCAGCACATGCCTTGGTAAGCTGGCAGTTGTGTAGGTAACGTTGCTAAATACACGTTGATTGTACGCAATTTTAACATTGTACGTACGCAATTTTAACGTACGCAATTTTGTCTAGTAAGAAATTATTCAGGAAAATTAAGTTGTAAGCCGGTAGCGTAACTCGAGGTTTCAGTCAGCGTGGGAAACATAGCTGAAGGAAGCCCACTGGCCACCGCCCACTTGTCAACACTTAGAAAAAAATGAGAAGTGAAAGTGTATCTGGATGTGGATTTCTATAGGCCTACTAAAACCCGAAATCACTGGAAAACAGTCCAAAAAACTTCCGATAAACTTCCGGCCTTCAAAATAAGCACGGGCTTTTAATTTCTCAAGTAACTTCACTCCACAAGTGAAAGAAGCAAGGAGTCAATCACAAATTTTTAATAGGAAATCGATTTCACGTAACACTACGCATCGTCAGTCCTATCATCTTATTCAAATAGAATCTTGGGCTTTTAACTACTATTGAAAGGGGGCTTGGAGCTATCATCGCAAAAGTTTGCCGATACCAGCTGTACGCAATACTGTTGGACGGACCTTCAGCAAGTTGAAGTTAATCAAAACGTTTCGCAGATCAATTATGACTGATGAAAGACTTACAAATCTGACAATGATATGTATTGAAAGTGAAACTGCAAAAACATTAGATATGACTGAGTTGACAAAAACATTTGCATCTTTCAAAACATAGAAAAAGTCATTTTCTTAGCTTGAAATATAGCAAATATTAACGTCTGTCCGTTTTATATGTTATGTTGATACTGTAGAAACATTCTTTTATCAACATTTGTTAAAATATATCGACGTTTTTGTTTATAAAAATATTATGTGTTAAATGCAATATATTTTATTTTCGGGGCCCCAAAGTCCAGGCTTGGGGGCCCCAACCACCTAGCACCTGCCCTGATTTTACCATCGTGCATGCTAGAAAAAGATCAGAAAGCCGCGCCCCATAATTTTTCTTCGGTATAATGTGCTTCAAAGAAGTAATACCAAAAAAAGCGTCTTGGCGTGTTTGCAGAGACTTGTTTTTATCAGTTTGCTTAAAATTTCAGCTGTGCACAGTTGCTTTACTTTATATCTGATGGTTATACAAGCACCTCTAGCAGTATTGAAACGTTTGCTTGCAAGGCAAAATATTTGATGATAATATTGTGTCAACAGATTATATGTACGATCTCAACTCATTAAAAATGCTATCCTATAAACTACCTTCATGAAATGCACAGCGATGAACCATTTAAATATTAACTAGGCGCTTGTAAGTTAAGAGTATAACAGGCAACATTCTTCCACAACTTTCAAACATTCGTAAAAGTTTGTGTGTTGCCAAACATACTTCTCAGATTCAGTGTTTAGGCAAACCACACGATTTTGTTAACTCGAAACGACTATAGTTATTGCGAAATTGTCCTGCATTTAGCAAAAGCTTTAATGGTAAAAGTACTCCTACACCATCGCATTTGAAATAATTCTTTCAAGTTTTGGAAATGACGACATTACACTGAAACATGTGCATGGCTTTAGTTTTAGTGAAGTTATACTGTAGCTCTTTTTCAAGGCAGTATCATTTATAGGCCTGTGATAGATAAGCATAGTTGACAAATTCACCTCAAGCTAGTGGCGTAACAATATTATAATGACGTTATCAATGGGGCCCTGAGCAACACGTTTGGTGGACCTCACATGACCACGCTAACGGCACTGTCCACCAACAAGAAGAGAATAATTAGCATTATAATCTTCCAGCGAATTCTTCGTCCCCAGCCGTTACAATCAGGTTGCGTGTGGATGCAGGCTGTAACATTTATTGTTGCGCTCAGGGATGGATATCAGGGGAGGAGAACGAGGCGTTCGCTTCGGGCCCCTCTCTCAGAGATGCCGTTTCCCACATCTTTGAGAATTTCGCTCTTAGCTTTTGCATTATTTTGAATTTGGTTGATAAACTGAAATGTGAAACAAATTTAATTCTTTTATCCCCTTAACCCCACATCTATACTTTCACAGTGGCGATGTTTTGAGGCTCGTTTCTGAGAGTTTGCCTAAGGCCCCTAAATTCTAATATCCACCTTGGTTGCGCTTGCATAGTCAGGCAAATGTTTTATAATTGCGCGTTTATGTTGACGTGCAGCAGTAGCCAGACTTAAAAGCGTTTATGTCAACTGTTATATGGTTTTTCATTTTAGACACCATGTACTCTAAAAAAGAAAGTGCTATCATCTTTACTTGAACACTATTTTTCGATGTTGAATACTAAGATGAACCTTGACGAAACTAGCATGTGGGAACACACCCTTTTCTATACAGCCTAAACAGGCAGCAGGGGGAAAATTGTAGTTGATAGAGGGGTCCATCCAACGGCCTTATGTAAAGACGGAGCTACTTGGCTTAATTTTGCTAGAGATTGCAAGTTGTATAGGCAATTCACGGTTTAAAATCAGGAATGTATATGTTGATTTCTAAACGAGCAGAACGTTCTTAATGTAACAGTCACTCCGTTAGGCAAAATATTATTGAATAAACAGTTTCTGACCTTACGAATTTAGAACTTGAATTGTACAACAAGAAATGAGCTTGCATATTTTCAGTCAGTGATTAACAAGAAAGTAGTAAGTACGTGTGTTTTTCTTTCGTGGCTAACTCGAACCTCTTGCCAGCAGTTCAGAGTGTAGTTTTTCTTATTTCCATGGTCGCTTTCGTCTATGTTTCACGAAGTATTGCGTAACATGCCATCAAATTGTTAGCGCTTTTTGGGAACGGATATCATTTGAGAATGAAAAAATTAAGACTATAACATACCTTTACATTGTTACTTTAAGTGGTACTGCAACTGTCATGAAAGATTGAAATAATGTAATGATTGGCTAGAAGGGGTGGAGAGAAGCCAACGTCTTCTGTCCAGACCTTCATCTTGTGCAGCTATGTCCAACCCGCAGCCCAGTCGAAGGTTTTGAGCGGCCCAATTTAGGTTTTCACCGCGGAAAAAGTTTTCTACATATTCACAGCTTGTCATTCCTGATAATCTTGAATTTGACGTTTTTGATGCAGGTTGTCCTCAGTGCCACTTTATCACGTCTGTTACCATTGCAGTTAGGATTCGAACGCTTTCAGTATATTAGCTTAAAATAAATTTATTTTGCTAAAATCAAAGTAAGACATTCGATCTGCGACCCTCATTAATATGTCATAAAGTGCGGCCCTGGTTAAGATAGTGACAAAACGTTTGGCTCAGTGAGCCATTTGGGTTGGACATAGCCAGGGACCGAGTTTGCTAAAAACTTTTGGGGGGACAAACCTTATTGTTTCGTTTCGATAACGTCACCATGTTCATTCAACCGAAGTACTTTTTTGTAAAATTGGCCAAATTCGAGGCACATTATGGAATTGATATATTTTGGTTACCATGGCCTCCCCCTGGCTACGCCCATGGTGGTGGTATAGCAACTAGTAGTCTATACAAGTATACAATGGTGCTATATCTAAATATCTAGCACTTAGCACTGCACTTAATATGAAAGCACATTTATTCTGAGAGCTTAAATATAGACACAATTACGCTCAAAAATTGCGATAATCAATTCAAATTTGCTCAGTTCCGCTAATTATACTGCTACTAGTAATCACCGCATAGATCAAATCACAATCAAACCACAAGATCTTTTGGTAAATACTAGCAGTGCAACTAGGCGCGTAGCCAGCAATTCAATAGGGCTGGGAAAAACAAGAACCGAGTTTCAACATTTAAATATTTTTAAGGCTCGTTGATATTAAATGATTTCAAATAATTTACTGTAGGATAGGGTGGCAATTAGCATCAGATGATAGTTGATGCACTGAGCTTATAAACAGCAGGTCGGAGTCTAATATCTTGAAAAGATTGAATTTTTACTCGCCGGCAAGGTAAAGAGAAATCATTGATGAAAACGTTAAGGCTCGACATAATTGTGATTGAACCATCACAATACATGTCATCACAAATAAACATCTAGAATGAATGCAATTGTTGCTAAACAGTGACCATGGCGCAATGAAGAAGAATTTGAAACTGAATCGCTTCCTAGCCAAAGTTTGAGCGTCATGACATATAAAATTTATCTCACCGCCATATTCACGCATGTAGTTTTAAAACTGTGCAACAGCAAAAATCTACGATATTGATTTAAGGCTACGCTGACATTGTAAACAAGGATAGGTTATATTTGTAGCACCAACGGTTATCAGAAAGGAAATTGTGATGGTCTTGAAATGAAGCTTACATAACCGTTAGGTGGGATACAGCAAGCTGGTGCGCCAGAAACAGCTGGTAAAAGCGTTACTCCAATTGTTTTTACTTGCGGTCATAGGCGTAGCCAGGGGGGGGGGCAAAGGGGCCATGAACCCTCCCCAAATTTTTAGAAAATATAGTAATTTTTTGTTTTGAGAAGCGTTTTTCTAAACAAAATAGCGTTATTCGCCTAAAATCAAACATTTTGGCCCCCCCCAAAATTTTTGACTCCCCCCAAATTTTTGGGCTGTCTACGCCACTGCTTGCGGTCATTGATTACAAAAGGTCAGATACAAGTTTGAGTTCGACTGAAAGCTGAAGTAGGATAGGTCTTTGAGGCAGTTTCGTTGATTTGCACTGAAGTATTTCTTTGGCTTATATTTCAAATATTTTATTAACCTGAAAACTTTGGAATTGGGGATGGCATTGCCCCTTTGCCCCTCCTGGCTAGGCGCCTGGTGGCAACCGTATTTTTGATTGCAGGCTACAGACCAGCCAGTGGCGTGCAGAGAGGGGGGGCAAACGGGGCGACGGCCCCGGGCATCCAAGGCAGGGGGGCATCCAAAGAGTAAAATTACAAAAATTAAAATGCTGTAACTAGACGATTTTTCCTATTGTAAGGCTACTAACATATGCTGCGTGGATTTAATTTTCCAAAACTTTTTTTTTTGTCAACATTAATTTTTACGTATTTAAATGCCAGTAATTCGCAGCTTCTTCAATAACAGGGAGGTGTACTCTAGGTGTGCGGCGCACATCCAATCAAACTGTTAGTGACGTGACTTGTTGCAGATCGTGCGATCAACGGAAAATCACAAAAAAAGATTGAAAAGCAATCAGTGTTGAGAAAAACCCAACCCACCTGGGTTTTTTGTTTTTTTAATCCGTTTTTTGGATTATCTGAGAAGAAACAGGTTTTTGTTCTAAAAAAACACAAAAACCCCATTCTGCATTGTTTTATTGCGTCATACAATATCACCATTTCAGAATTACACAATAATAACTTATTATACCAATTATGGCATTTAAATTTGAGGGTAAAAAATGTACCCCATGTTTGTTTTCGCAAATGTTGTTGGTCAAATCACTCCAAAGGAGTAAGGCTTGACAAGCATGCGCACAGCAAACAGAGAAAGCCACTACCACAAAACTCTGCAGTTTTACGTCAAGTTTATGTACATGCCTTGGTAGTTCAGCATCTATACAGTCAGTGATGGGATTCAAATTTTTTAAACGAACAGGTTCTCTCACTCTAGGACTCACTAACAACAGGTTCTCTACCCCTTGAGAATCTCTGACTTAAGCCAGCAACCGGTTCGCTTGATTAAAGAAATTCCAAGAACAGGTTCTTGCGAACCGGTCGAATGCCATCACCGTATAAAGTGTATTTTTTCAACATATGGTTTGGTATGGTTCAACATCATAAACAGCTTGGATGCAGAGAAGGCAGAAAAATTGATTAAAATGTACCGATTTTACAGAACTGAAGAAGATAACCAGTAGACTTTAGTCAAACTGTTCGAATTATTTTTCTCTTTTTTCAAGTCCGTAATTTTGTTGCTGTTCATTTGGTTTCATTAAAAACAAATTTACAGTTAACTGTACAAGTGTGTTGCTTATTTTACTTTTTACTTCATGGCATTTTTTCAAAGAAAAATAGTGGGTTTTTGGTAGGTTTTATTATTTTTTTCGGGTGTTTTTTTTGGTTGGGTCCAATTACATCAACCCTGAAAATAATTATGGATGTTTAATTGATTTTCTGAGCCAAATTTCAAAACTTTCCTATTTCAACTTGCTTGAGTTAGCTGATTTTATGATGCATCGCACTAGCTTCCGATTTTGTTTTATGTGTTAGTGAAGTCGCACACCTGTGCTTGCAATATGTGCAGATTCCGAGCTTTGTCATAAATTAGCAGTTTAGGCGGAATGATCATAACGGCTCACACAAGTCGTATCTGTTCCTACACCTTAGGAATTGTACATATAACATCCACAAAAACAAAATTTTCTTGCTTTCCTGGTGCGCATTCTTAATTCTTGTGTAATTTCAAGTTTCAAATTGTCATCCCTGGGTGTCCGCCATCTCCGCCACATACCTTCTGATCGACTGCTATTCGACGAGACATTCGCGCAGCCCTGTATTTTTGCAGTTGTGAACTGCGCTGACGCAGCATTGAGTGTGTTCCGCTCCCCTGTTTTAACGCATTGGCGGATATTTTTGCAGTTATGAACTGCTCTGTCTTAGCGTTGAGTGCTGTGTCTTGCTTCTGTCCCCTAACTTGGAGAGTGCTGACAAATCAATTTGTGTTCATTACAGTGACACATTGTAACCTACAACAACGAGTGAAGAGTGCGTGTATAATAATATGCATAGGGACGCCGGAGAATGGAGGCATGGCGGGGGATTGTCCCCTCTGCTCTTTCAAAAGGCGGGCAACGGGGGCGGAGGTGCCTTTTCCATAACAGTATCATAGGTAATTTGATGGTTTATCAAGATCGACTTGAATCAAATTCATTGCAGCTATTCGGGCACCCAGACAATTCAGAATAATTTTCTCTAATTTATGTTATTATTTTTAAGGTCAACAATGTTGATGAACAGAAACAAACATAATTTGTAACGATTTTTTTGTTTTTTGTAAGTTTCCGTTGTCCTCAACTCTTTTACTGCTCTTCGTGCCCAACCGCTGCCCCGGCGTCCCTGAATATGCATGTTGTGTCGACAAACTTTACCAAAACGTTGGTTTGCAAACGTGAATATGACTTCGTATTGTGACGTCACAAACAATGTATATCCAGTAACAATGACCACCATACGCCACTGCTCAATACTAGGATTTGGAAGGGGGGCATCCAATCAAGCAGTCGCCCCGGGCATCACTAGACCTCTGCACGCCACTGAGACCAGCGCAGGAATTCTTGATTGAGCGAAGTTCATGTGCACACAGCTTCCGAAATTCAAATTAACCAACACAATTTGCAACAATCAGGACAATTCAGCTTACATAGGAAACCTGTATACTGTGTCTACAGATAATCCAGTGATAATGTTCATTTTTCTCATATATTCCCTGGTTTTATGCTGGGGAAACATTTCCAACAGTAATGTAACCATGAAATTTGCACAATTACATTACTTTTTATCAAAATGTTGGGGGGGACAAAAGATATTATGTCCCCCCTGTCCAAAAGTTGGGAGGTCATATCCCCCCGTCACCCTCATAAACTCGGTCCCTGGACATAGCTGATCTAGTGGCTCGCAAAAGTAACAAAAAAACTAAGACATAAGTAAAAAAGACTTAAATGTAGCGAACAAAACAAAGGCGTAAGAAAATGTAGATTTGCAACTTTTGATTCACTTGTGGCCATAAGGTGCTTCCATCGATAAACGTTTTTTGAGTGGATTATCTGTTATATTTCATGAAGCATATAAAGTGCATAAAATATTAATGCACCTTAGGGAGAAGTTCATAGTTTTGCCCTTTTATTTGTGAGTTGGTTTGAGGCAAAGTTTACCTACGAATGCAGCACACATGGTGTCCGCAGGGGAGTAAACGGGCATCTGCCCCCCCTGGAATTTGGGAGTAAGAACCAAAGATTTATAGAAAACCTGAAGTCAGCAGGTTAATTCCGATTTAATTGATTTAATTCTCGCAATGACAGTTCATTTGCCGGTATGACACTCGCACTGCACAAGAGCCAGCTTCACAGTTCTGTTATTATGCAGTAATGAGCTTGCAGTTCACTCGTGTCCGCTCCTTTACTTGCAGAGGAGGTTGCGAGAGAATTGTTCTACTGTTGGTCTTTACTGCGTAACAATAATATGGCAAAAAATCGTCAAAAGCTCCCTTGAAGTTACGGTGGTAGGCGTTTTGCTGCATGTGTCTGTTGAATGCAGACATCTTTTCAGGTAATACAGCGAGGCAGTGACTGTGATAGCGGTAATTCACCTGCTCACTGTGTGAAAAGAAGCATGAGTGAATCTGTAGCAATGCTTTCACAAGTTTGGAAAAACTATTGTTCGTGTGAGTGTGACCGATAACCAATGCGTCTGAGTGAATAGCTTAAACTACGCTTATGCAGGCTTCTTTTCACACACTCACTGTATAAAACTATGTGGCTTGTTGGAATATGTTTATGCAGTCTTGTGGAACACGTCTTAGTCGTTAAGGTTTAGTTCCGATTTCTGAGTGGGTACTGTGTGCAAAGCTATATTTGCCGTGGCGAGTTTTCATAATGTATCTGTTCAATTTCTTAAGCCTGTGTGGGGTTCTAATTTTAGCAAGTTGCCCGTAGTCGTGTCATCATACAGGTCAAATTATCCGCAGGCCCGTAGCCACGGGGGGAATTCGTGGGCAGTTCCTCACAATTTTTTTGGCCCCCCCAAAGTTTTGTTATGCCCAGATATATAATTTAAACAAATAATAAAAACAAAAATATTTCCCCCTGAAAACGTATTTTGTCAACGCCTAAACCTTAAAACCTGGCTACAGGCCTGCTTATCCGGTTTGTGCATGATGAGCGTTCACCGCGGAAAAAATTGCAAAGACAATAAGGTTTTATTGATCGCATTGGACGAGATCCCTGACATTTGCAGCACTTGTTTCTAAGTGACGCTGAGGAGTCTTGCTGAGTAAACTACGGTCATAATTTGTGGTTTCATCGAAGACCACGGCAATGTTTCCTTGAAAAGAAGTACCCTGCTTTGAAAACCTGCAGGTAGCCTATTGTGTAAATTTTCGTAATATACCTGGGTATTGTTGCCAACGAAGCGCATTTTTGTGATTGTAGCCGTAAAATGAGACACTTTCTTTGTGGTGTACAAAGGATAAAGGGTTTTGTTAACGTCTATTTGCATTGCATCGTCAGCAGCAGTGGCGTAGCCAGCCCAAAAATTTGGGGAGAAAAATCTTTTGACTTAAGCGAGCAACGGTATTTTGTTTGGGACACCGCCTCTCATATACACAAATTGACAAGATGTGCTAGAAATTAGGGGAGACATGGCCCCGTTGCACCCCTGGCTACGCCTGTGGTCAGCAGTGGGTAACCAGAGGTTTGAGCCAAGGGGGAAACGTAGCTACATTGGCCCAATAGTCAAAATTAAGAAAAAATCTTGAGAAATGATAATGAATTCGGGTGTGGAAGGCTATACTAAAATCCAAAATCACCAGAAAATATTCCGAAAAACACGAAAAACAACAATCTACTGAAATCCAAAAGAACACTAACCGAACTATAAGATAAGTAAGGGCCCAGTTTTATATTTAGCTTCCCAGGGGAGGCGGTTTGCCCCTCCGTCATTCACCCCAATGATCGTCAGAAACCTAAAAATAAGCAAAATGTCGGCTTTGTCCCCTTGGAAAAATTTATGCGGACGCCCATGGAAGCACATCATGCGCATGGTGGTTGTTTCACGTTTTTTAAATAGCAATCAAAATTGTGGTGTAACTCTACTTTGCTTGCGTCGTACATTTTAATATTTCCAACTTCAACCAACTTAACAATTCCCACAATTGCACCCAAATGTTCAAGAAAAATGAATTGCAATAAAAACCACGTCATTGCAAAAGCAAAAGTTTGTGTGACTTGGGAGTAAAGTCAGTCGTCTGGAAATGCTATGTTTGCTTGCATCTACAACATGACCATACCACTGTGCCCCGAGCAAAACTATATTTTCCTGTCACTTTTCCATATTTGCAAATTAAATGCCCAGAAATAGTTTGACATGTGGTCTGGTCATTTGTCGAAAATAGCAAGTAGTCTGCTGGTGCATCAAAGCCTAAGAAGATAAGTTTTCTAAAAATTTTGCTATTCAAATTCAAGTGGAGAACGCTATTGTCACCTGGCACAAGTGCAATACCTTCTTTATGCTTTTGAGTGTGGGAACCACAAGCTGGTGGGTTCAAAATACTTAAACTTTCTTACAAACGAATGCTTAGATTTACTTCAGTGTGATTCGCTTGTTTGAAATTAGTGAGAGTTATATATATAAACGCTTACTATATTGAAATGTGACACAAATGTTTTGCTTTATTCATGACTTTCATAGGTTGATATAAAATATTTCTTTATACTATTTTTTTACGCAGATGAAGTAATTATGAAAAAAGAGAGAAATAAATAGTTAATAGTGTAGGTTAAGGATGAACAGGTGATCCTTAGAATTGTTTCAGGCGATTCGGATCGATTGATGGGCGTTTCAATTGTCGAGCAAGTATAGCTAGAATGTATAGGTTTTTGTTCATAGCGTGTTTTTTGTACTTTTTAGTAATCTGTAATGATTAATTTTGCCATAGAGACATGCCCGTCGCAAGGAATTCGCAGCAGGGGACTCATTTTCAAAATACAGTATTGGGTGTACGCAGCAGCCGGAGGGCCAATCATGAAATGGGGGTCACAGATTTTAAATGGGGGGACGGGCACCACTGTCCCCCCGCTGGCGACGGCCCTTTACAGAGATTGCTTCAATCGCACTTTCCTCTGCATGAAATAGGCTGATCTTAGTTTTCTCTGATAATATATTCCCCTATTGAGAGTAAGCTGAATAAGTAACCAAAACATCGCTAGGTTGTCACATACAGTATATGCGATAATTATTGCTACCGAAGTGGCAGTGCGATTGAAGTTTGTAAAGCCAGAATTTTTGAGGCTCAAACAGCTTTGAAACATTGACATCAGTTTTTGAGTAACAAATTGCAGGGGCAAATTTATTTTGGGGGCCTCTTCCCAAATGCCACCCACTAGTGACGAAGCAGGCACAAGCTTCACTGAAAAATACAGCGTGTGTTTATGGTGGAAAAAAAGTAACGATCTCCGCCTGGTGTCTCCTACGAGTAGCAGCGTAAGCATCGCATGAACGCATAGTACAGCTCTGATGAGGTTTCTCGTGTGGCATTCACCTGATTTCGGCGTCTGACAAGCAACGCACTTATTGAAACACAACATAGACTGTTAACACAATGTTATAGTTGCGTTCGGAAAAGTAAAGAGATTTTACAGTCTCTTGAATCTCTTCTAAGAACATTGTCTGACTAAAAAAGTTGTTTCCTGCGACAACAACAGAAATAACGTGAGTGTCGATGCACTGCTTGTTTTCAGCAATTTAGCGTGTTTTACTTATTTCACGTCGGGTGGTTTAAACGTTGTCTGTTTCGTACCCTGCACGCATTGCTAAAACAGTATAGATCTGACTACCTATTTTCAGCAATCGCTCATATTCTCTTCACACACGCGAACTTTCATGAAAATGTGCGGAATTGTGATGGTTTAATGTTACAGAAAAAATGACCTACTGCCCTTTGCTTTGACACATCTGCCAGCGGTTGTTGCAATTGCCATCCATTGAGCTACGCTACAAGATAGAAAATTTACCATATGTGCATTATCTTCAAAAAGATCACCGAAATAAGTAGCATTAGTAAAGGAACATTCTACAGATTCCGCAACTTCATTTTGTAGTGCAAAGTGGATCTCTCAATTCCAACAGGAAATTTTTAAGAATCTGCTTTGGTTTCTTTTGCATGAGTTGTGGCTTTTGTCAGTTGTCAGACAGTCGAGGTTGCTTTTGATCATGGAGCGCTTCTGCAAATCAAGGTTAATGATAGATCGATCTTCCAACTTCATTGATTGACAGGCGGAAGCTTCAACTGTAGAACTGCAGTTTTCTTTTTAAGGGCTAAATACGCGCATTTTTAGCCTCGTAAGAAATGTCACAGAAAATGTTCACAGAAAAATTAAGTCATACATGTCGTAGGCTGTTTACTGTGTTCACAAATCAGGAACATAGTCCATCGCAGCTGAATGATCCATGCTGCACAGTGCACAATCACGTCAAAATATGCTGGAGGGTGTTATGTATGAATCGGAAGGAGAAAGAAGCCTTTGTAAATTCGATGTGAGGGTAAGTTTAAATTTCGAAACTCCATCATAGTGTTGGTTTTATGCTTGCTGGGATGGGTTTGTACGAAAAGCTTTCTTTTTAGTGATATCTTTTTCAGCAGCCTTCTTCAGCAGGAGGGATAAGCTTAGTAAATCATTTTGGCTAAAAGCCATCTTTTAAGAAACAAGTCGTTGGGTTGTATTGTGCAACTTTTAAATGTTGATGGCATCAGTGGTTAAAATATATGCCCATTAACATTTGGATGAATACTAGTGAATTGTTCTCAGAAAGAATTATTTTCTTTTTTACTTCTCTTCACGTTCGAAGCACCGACCGGGCGAAAACAAGGAACTGGACCACTCGTTCTTTTTTCTTTTTTCTGCAGACATGCCCAGCAATGTGTTCCACTGCGATTACGCGTTGCACGGTAACATCAATTTGAAAGAGCGTGGGCTTAGATTTAACAAAAACGGCTACAATTACATTTCTCATTCATACTGAAGCTAGTAAGCCAGAAAATTAGTTTATCAATAATATTTCGCAAAAGTATTCGAGAAAATGATTTTTGAAAGTTGTTTTACAGTTGTTGCGGTTCAGTGACAGTGTTGAGCTGCCTTTTTGCTTCGGAATCGAAGCGTACATCGACTAAAGTGAGTCTACAGCGAGCACCCACGGATAATTAAAATAGGCCTAGTCAAAGTGTGATTAGATTAAGCTGCAAGCGGCTAAAACTGGACGATCTGTCGCAGTTTTTCTGCTTTGCTAGACCCATTGGAAATCTGACTTCGACAGCGAAATTAAATAGGAAACGTTTGAATCAACCGGAGTTCATGAAATTAATTCTGAAGCTCTAGCGCTACTAGTTCGAGTTGTCTTGGCGGTGGAAGGTGTAAGCTGTTTTATCGTTGGCTTGGTGGTTGGTTTTGTGCTTTCGTTGCCGTACGCGTAGGATTTAACGATTTGAAAAAATACAAAAGCAAACGAAAACAAAAAACAGTCGAACACGGCTAAAATGTGCATGGTGTTCAAAGTCGACAAACTTTCATTCAGTACGAAAGCAGGAGGATAATCTTGCGGAACCTACCACGCAATGGTTGGGCACAGCACAATTTCGGTTCAGTAATGTGGTAGCCTACTATTTGTAAAAGTTTGTAGAAAAGCATTGGAACAACGAGAGCGTACTGTAATTCACGGCAGATGTTCAGTGTTTTGGTTTCCGCTGAGGATGGCGTATCTTGATAATTCCTTAAGTTGAATCGTACTCTTCGGGGTGTAATTTTGTATCTACGTACAGTACTTGGTGTACCGAAGACTTTACGTACGGTCTGCGTTGCATTACAGTCGACAAACAAATATTTGCTTTCTTTGCAGAGGTATGCGGAATGTCTATAAAGTACGTTAAAACAGTTATTTTCTTTCGTTGACATGGTGATGGCCGTCAGTTTTGATCTAAGCTGTAGAGAGGCCTAGACTATCAAAAAGTGAAAACATTTGATTTCGTGCCTATGTGGGTTAGGCTGCGTATTCAGTGTGCAGATGTATTGCTTGCTTGATTTGCTCGGACCTTGTATCATGGCATGTATCAACGTATGAATGATGCCATTACTTCCATTTATTAAGACGAAAGTCTGCTCTGCAAACATTTGCAGACATGTAGGCTAGGCGTAGTCATTGTAAATTATTTACGGCAAACAAGAGGATATTTGAAGATCTGTCATAGCCAGAAATGAATGGGCAAGAGCGTGGCGAAAGTAGTGCTGTGCTAAATTTTTGTATATTTGGGTTGCATGCGTCATTTATCTATTGTAGAGATTTTTTATATTTTAATGCAAGATTATTGTCAAGACCTTGACATGTACACTACTGATCCTGATGCACGTATGAAAACTGCACACAGTATCACTTCAGAGGTTGTCTTGCCTGTAAAATACTCATAATTGAAGATAAGATTTCAGCCCTTAATTGAAGATGGATAACATTTAATATTGCATTTGAATAAGATGTCAGGGCTGAGGAAGCATAGAGTTACGTGAAATCGATTTCCTATTTAAGAAATTTGCTGATACTTGGTTAGACTGTGCCACCTTTGTGGAGACTTACTGTAATAAAGATGTTTGTGGTTCTGATAAGCAATTACCAGTGAACTGCTGTTTTTATTGAGGGTTAGTTGGTCAATGCGCTCTAGTCTGTGTATTTAAGTTCTCCACCATTTTTTAAACTTTTATTTACGTGTTTTTCTCAGACACAGGATGCATATCATGTCAGAAGAACACAAGAGGGATTTCCAGAAATTCTTATACACAACATTTCCACAGATGCTAAGCATGTTTTTGCAGATATGTTCACTTCTCATGTTTACAGCTCAACTTACAAGTACACCATATTATCTGTGCAACTTGCATCAAAATATGCATCTTCTATGATGGTAACCTCAGCATTATGTGCTGCATATGGCAAATTTTAGGTCATCTTCAGCCTGCTTGAAGCTATGCAAGTAAATAATATACTGCAGTACAATACACAATAGCGTATATACTGAGATGTTACGGATTTCCTCCCAAACCTAACATAAAAACTTCATGTGATTGATGTTTGGACAAACAGTTTGCTAGTCTGGCAATCAAGCTGTTGTATTTCATGAATTCATTGGTACTATGGTGTCTGGGGATGGCTGGCAGATTGAAACAGCATGCTGAATTAGTGATGTTAGAAAATTTCTTCCTGAAAGTTATGATTCTGACTCCCCATTTACAGTTGGTGTGCCCCCACTAAAATGATGATGACCTTTATTCAGTCTTTTGCTAAATGTGGCCCCTGTTATTGATGGTCCCTGTCTACCGAAGCCTGGTGATATGCCAGACAATGAGATATGCAATTTACACGCTGGTTTAAAAAATTTTGCTATAGTTTATATCATAGCATAGGCTCATGCAAGTTGTAGAAGTTGAAAAACACCAAGGCCTCCAATACTCAATTTGTCTGTTAAGTTACTATTTCTGCAATAGGATATAAACATTGAGGTGACTGATAAATAATAATTTGTCGTTCTTTTTCCAATGTCTTTTGTGCATTCACTGTTCTGATTTTATACTGCACCGCAGTATATTGTAGTCTGAGCTTCAATTTGGTCCTTTAAGAATTTCAAGCAATAGTCTTCATGGCACTTCATGAAATGTTTTTTGTGAGTTTTGGCCAAAAGTTTGTTCAATATAAAATGTAATCCTTGCCATCTGCAGCAATGTTTTTCTGTTTTCAATGCTTGCACGTATGTAGGTGTATGTCATGAGTAAATTATTGCCAGCAGGCTAGAATTGGCCATGAAGCCAAAAGCAATAACTCTTCTAGGATGAAGAGCACCTCATGTGGTAATAAGGAAATCTATATTAAGTAACAATGGCCTGCACCCAGTGGCGAAGTTGACGGGAGGACAGGGGTGCGAACTGCTCCCTTGGCAAGCTAAATGTAAAAACTGGGGCCCCACTTAGCTCATATTTAAATTTAGTATTCTTTTAATTTTCAGTAGGTTTTTTTTTGCAATTTTCGGAGTGTTTTCTGGTGATTTTGTGTTTTAGTATGGACATCCACATTCGGATTCACTATAATTTCTTGACTCTTTTCTGAGTGAGGGCGAGTGTGGCCAGTGGGCCCCTTTCCGTAAATTTTTACTCCCTTGCGCAAACCTCTAGTTATGCCACTGCCTGCATCAGTTTGCTCTTTCAAAAGCTTACAATGCTACAGATAAACATAAAGACAAAACTATATGTTTATTACTTATAACAGATGTGTGGTGTTTAAGTGAGAATTTCTATAGTTTCATTATTTGTCATTCTAAGCTGTAGCAGTTTCCATTGGAACTTTCCAATTTGTCTAATTTATTCATCTGATAGTTTATTTTTGTTATTCAAGCGAAATTGGATAAACGCTGCTACCTGTCCTTCTGACGCTAAGTTAATTTGATCTTAGGCCTATGTACACTGTATATATACACTAAGTGTATTGTGTCCTTTTTAATTAGATTGGAACTGAATGTTGCAGTTTTGAAGCTGGTTAAAAATTAAGGCACTTGTTGTAGGTGTATGGCAATTGCTGTGATTTTCCCAACATGTAAGTGTGTGACATTCCCATAAAGTTAGTGCTGCATTTATTATCTGTACTAAGCCTATTAAAACTTTCTAGTGTTTACTAAGACTTATGCAGGTTTTGTGAAATAAAGTTACTTCTATTAGTAATTTTTAATTAGTAGAAGAAAAGTTAATTGCACAGAAATTATTTAATAACTTAATTGGAATTTTGTAGTTGACTTGAAACATATTACTGTGGGTGCTAATAATAAATAAAAAGTGTGTTACAAACAACCATACAAAAACAGGATCATAGTTCTACACAGCATTTAGCATTTTTATAGTTTTGTTTGAGAAACTTCGTATAACTAGCACATCAGTTAAATTTAGTTAAATAGCAGAACAGTCTTTATGTACATTCATTACATGAAATCTTTGTCAATTTTCACTGATGTCTAAAAAGTTGTCTTACCAAACTTAATACTTTTTGAACTTTTAAATCAGAAGTTTGTACTTTTTTATGTCTTGTTCATGTGGTAAAAGTTATCTTGTCTTTCAGCTAGGCAGTTGAGTGGTTACTTTGGTGAGTGACATATTGTTTCCTGTATACCTTAGCTTGTGGGAGGTATCATGGTCATTGTTGGTTACATATTGTGCTGTATGACATCTAATGGGGTCAAACTGACCAGCAAAAATACATGTGTAACATTATAAGTGTGCTATCGTAGTAAGACTCTCATATGGTATCAAAAGTCAGTTGAACACACCATTGAATAATACTAAAGCAGAAAAAAGTCTATATTTTTAATTCAGTTTTTCTATGTCTTGTCAATTCTTAGTAATTTCTGTTTCAGTCTGTAGATTGTACATGAGAGAAGTACAGTACCTTAATGATTTGATTTATACTCTGGGTGTATTAGAAACTAACTGAAGCTCATTTGAGTTGGGCATGTACTTTTTTAAAGCAGCGTGGCACAGGTATAATATAATATATAAGTGTGAAATAGGTGAAGAAAAATCTTCGAGCAACAGTGATGCAGCATGCTTTATGTACTTCTCATCAACTGTATGGTGGGGGCAATGAGAATCCAAGTCGGATGTCAAAGAATTTGACTTGGTGTGGTGTAGAATAAGTGCAGGTATGATTAATCTTTCCTCAATGCTATCTGTCCTCTTTGGTTTTGTTGGATATTGCCAAGTGAAATACACAAAATGGTCATCAGTTGCACAAATCCAAAGCTTTGATAGAAATTCTGTCTGAATGTAGTATTTTTTAATCGTCAAACTTGAAAAACTGTCAAAACTTTTCTGAGATGAGGTTGCACCAATTATTAAAAATATTAGACGAAATAATAGCGGTGGTAATCACAGGTGTTCATTGGGTAAGTTTTAAACCATTCCGGGTGTAAATGGGAGATCTTATTAAATGTTTGCTCATGTTAATCAGGTTAATAAAATTTTTATCCCTGTAACTTTGAGAATGCACTGCATTAGTCAATTTTATCACCTGGTGTCAGTAACATATAAGTTTTTCAAATATCTTTAAAATCAAACAAACTAGATTTGTAGATGTAAAAAAACATTTCGTGGCATTGCATTTGGTTTGATGTTAAGTTGGACTCTGTTTGCTATTTTTTTTACATTGTAATGGGAAATAGGTCCATTTGTTAGATGTGTGATGCAACTGACTGTAGAAGTTTTGGCACGGTTCTTGACTAAGCAATTTGTTCATTTCAAACTGGCAGATGAGAAACAAGCAACCTTTGCATCCAGATATACAAGTTCATGCTGAGTGATGTGTGTTGTAGTAATCCTTTTCCTTAATGTGGCTGCATGGTATGGCAATCCAATTTGTGCATTTATACAGTTGGCTGCTAATTTTATTTTCAAAATGACTAGAAGCAACAAATGACAATTCATGTTTTAGTTCTGTGAACTTACTCATTAGCTTTGACTTTGTAGCAAATTTTATAAACGATTGGAAGTTTTAAGCTGTTTGCTTGGTGTTTATCAGATGTTGGATTTTCAGTTTTCTTCTGAGCCTGGTTAAGTTTATGGTTGATATATGCAAATAGGTAGAATGCTAGTTAACTGCAATCATTCATTAATAACATTAGGTGAGTGAAGGATAGCTTTGTTTATGAATACAATTTTTTTATTTGATCAAATATGTTAATGTATCTAACTTCCAGCAGGTTATTTTTATTTGTGCTGATGCAGGCCTGTCAATGCAACCTAAATACAAAAAATGTTTTCAGTAACACCATGTGTGTTTCATGAAATTTGTGTGAAGATTAGATGCAGTATTGGAAAATGTTATGCTGTGAAACTGATGTGGGGCTCACTCTAAAGTACTTTTGCAAGTTTTTTCCTAGCATTGTAGCATTATGCAGCAATGCAGCAACTGTGTTTTTTTATGTGGACCATGTTCATGTTTAGTGATTTTTACTGAGACTGAAAAGGTCTCTCAAATTTTTCCAACAGTCTTTCAAAATACACTAAAACCTCCTTGCTTTGCTAAGCTCTCAATATGCAGATAAAATAGTTGTGGTCTCTAAAAATGTATTTGTGGTCAGCAAGGTCAAAAATAAAAATTCCTGTGCATTAAACAAACAATTTAGCTTACTTTAAGTTGTTTTATGGTAAATGTAATAAAAGCCAAAAAACAAAATGTTGGATCAATTTTTATTTTACAGGAATGAAAAAGTAGTAGCTTGTGTTTTGGTCAGTTACTATCTAATCTTCCATTCGCTTGAGAACGTGAAAAAATTGTGAAGTTTCCGGTTAAAGATCGGTGGGCTATCTGTTTCATTTATTTAATTATATTTATTGAAAAGCTTGCAGTATAAAAGGCAATTGTTAATCAATTATTTAAAAAGCAATTGCACTGTTGACCTGCATTTACTTTGCCAAGCCAATGCTGGCAGAGCACTAAACATGGTTTTATGTAGGTTGTAAAACAAGTTTCAAATACAGTTAATCAAAGTTTAAATATATACAAATCTTGGACCAATGGTCAGATAAGCACTAGATATATGGGGCAGACATTTGTGCAGTTGAGTTAAGGAAGTGATTGTAATTTATGTCAAGGAAGATTAGGCAAATTTATGACACCTTGTAGATCAGTAAAGGAAAGTGAAAGAATTACATATATATGTCCATTTAATATGTTCGGACATTAGTCTGGTTTTCTGATGAGGGAATGATATTGACAGATGATCTGCTGCAATGTGCTTCAAAGAGAGATCTGAGCAAGAAACTGGTTAGAGATTGAGATCACGTTCTGGTGTAATCTGCTTAGAAATACAGTTAAGTTAACAATTTGATGTAATATTGTCAATGTCTATTGCCATTAAAAATAGGTTTTCACGAGCAAGATTGATTTAATGATGAATTTCACATATCAGTATGCTTGCTTTTCTTAAGCTGGATGAGTGTAGTTACACTGTGGGTTCAAGTTTGGAAACTAGTAAGGAAGGTAGATGCTGCATTGCAAATGTGTTTTTTGTTGATTGAAATTTTTCTTCTGGAGTTTCCCAGATGAGGTAAGCAATTTCAGGAGATTTTGAAGATATCAAGAAAAATATTATTTCCCAGCTGGCTAACTTTTTACCCATTGTAAATGTATGCTTTCATTCTGCAGTTTAAAAAGTTTCTTCATAAGGAAATTTTTCTTGTACAGAGTTAAAATTCAACACATCGTTTCTTTTCTGTTTTGAGTTGAAATTTGTATGAATATTATATTCCAGGGTGTACAAGCTGGATAGAAAAGTGTGTTGCAAATTTGTTCAATTCAGTGATGGTTTGTGAAAGCTAATGTTACCAATTTGGATAAGATTTTTTGGAATGTTGGAAAGCCATTGTATCATTTTTATAATGCAATACTGTATGTTGTAGCTGTTTTGTTTACAGGGTTTGCAGGCTGTATTGAAAGTATTGAAAAAGTATTGGATTTCAAGACCATGAAAAAGTATTGAATTTGGCCAAAATGTACATTAGGAATTGAAAAAGTATGGAAATTCTAAATGGAAAAGAAATCAGAAATATCTGAGCAGAATTTTACTGAAGGCAAAGTACTTCATTATTTGTGCAGTGTTATGCAATGTGTAAAATTGAGTTTCATGATTAAGAAATTCGAAAAATGAAAAGAAGTAATGGTATTGAACTTTTTTAATTTAGTTTTGAAAAGGTGTTGAAGAAGTGTGGATAATGATTTTAAAAATGTGTGGCAGCCCTGCGTTTACAACAAACTTTTTCGTTTGCATGGCAGTGAATTTTGCAGTTACAGTTGTGTTATCCCTTTGCTCAGCTAAAAATTCAATGTACAGTATTTTTAAACTTGTACTGAGTCAGTGTAAATTGTAAAACATTTGACAGTGTTTCTTACAATAAAGTAATGTTTTTACTGATTTGTCATTTGATTTTATAGGTACGACAATTTTTTAAAGATTTTAAACAATGCGCCATTGGAAATTGTTCACTTCACGCCATTTTCGTAGCTCAGTTTTTCAGTTATATACTTATTATCAAACTGCCCAATATTTTTTTCAGTCACAAAGGTGCTGTTTTTCAGGCTGTTTTGCTCACTTTCGAAGGTTATATGGCTTCATTAATTCCACCCCTGCGCTGTCATTTTTAAAATCTCTTGCCAACTGGCGCAACATTAAAAAAAAACTGTTTGCCGTGTTGTGTGTTCCAACTGCAGCAATGCGTAGTACTGTGCCTCACCAGTTTTTAACTACCGGTAAACTGAAGATTAACAAGCTGACCAGGATGACGACGTTTGGAGTGAAATTTTCTTAGGGAATGGAAACAAAGTCATGTTTCCGTCAGGTTTAGCTCAGACAGATTCCGAGGAACATTTCGATTTTTATAAAGGATACAACGAAAAAATCCTGACGCGTGTCATTGCGCAAATCTGATTGAAGTGATATTCAGACCTGAAAATTGTTTCGTACCTTGAGTATCCCAGCCCCATTCAAATATTATTTAGCGCCTTCTTTGAATATTGAACTAAAGTTCAAGTTTTTTTCTGCATTGTTCCAACCTGTGCAGAGCAGGATTTGGCAGATTTGGACTGAGACGTTAGTTATACTAAATAAATGGCGTTTGAGTTGTCGCATCACGTAAACTTACATCTTTATTGTTTGGTCTCGCCAAACGTTTCACTGCGCTTTTCGGGTATCTGAGTTCGTTATTGGATTTCATATGATTGGTGGCATTCGTTAAGTTTAGGAAACTCACTGGTCCGGCGTTTGACGTTCCACATAGTACGTCGATCAAACCGAAGACAGAAAACCGCCTGTTTCGCAGTTTCATAAACAAATATAAAGGTATCTTTTCAATGGCCACGCCCAGTCGTGGCGTGTTCGCGAGTTTTCTGCGCCTGACGGAAATACCTGATGCATCATGTCAGGAAGTAAAGCGATTGGAAAGGTGGGTTTCAAACGACATCTCTTTAACTGCCCGTGATTTTTGAGCGTTTCATGTTTCCTGAGAATCCGCTCGGCCTTGCGAATGACTGCTGCTTTTGCAGCAGACCAGAGAGAATTTTTAGTTCTGTTATTGCGGTTGATGGATTTCGCAGATGCACTCGAGGTATTTCATAATGTCCAGTCAAGCACAACATAACACGAGCTATTCGCTCTCGCTTGGGCGAAAGCGCTGCCAAAGTTTACCTTGAAAACATTTCATGGCCCACTTGAACGCAAAACGCGAAGCAAATTAGTCGAAGCTGGAGGTTCGCACTGATGTCACAATTTTTCCTGTCTTGGTCTTATCTGCTGCCTTGTGTTTGAGCCTGGGGGACTTATTACTGCGTCAAAACTTCACGTCACGCGCCATTTCGGCTCAATAGTGTATCTGAAAACCTTTTCAGGAAGAATTGCGTTCCAAGCACTGGAGTTGCAGAAAAGACGACTAGTTGGACTATTATTTCACGCATCAGCAGTGGCCTAAATAGCGCAGATCTTTTGGTGTTGGGGGTATATTCTTGACAGGAAACAGACCGAAAAGGGGGAGTTGGTTGAAAAAATAAACATTGGTTTGAATTCCGAGTTGTGCAGTAGATGACAGGTGGCGCTAAATCGTTTTTCTATTTTGACAACCTTTTGTCTGAAGTTTTTCTTAAAACTCCTCACGTTTTGGAGATATCAACAAGCTGTACAATGCGCGGCCACTTCGTTTTTGCGCGAGCGGATCTGCACTTTCCACACTGATCGCTTTCAGGATTTAAGTTGAATACGTTTTTTTTCGACCATGGGTCGATTTTTAATACTGTATTTTCACTGCTGCTTTTGCTGTTGGTTGGTCTGCTAAATGCAGTTCAAACCGTTCAGGAAACCTGCTGCGTCGACGATGCACGGCTCACGTTCCAAACTCCGTGTGTTTAGTAGAGCAGATGTACGCAATCAACACTAAGAAGTTCAGTTTATGTCGTGTAACTTCTTGATTGCTTAAAAATACGGCGAGTGGTTACTGTGAAAATAACAAATTAAAAGAAAAGCGACGGAGTAAGTTGACGTTTCTAGAAATTACGTGTTTTTGTGTCTCTTCTAATGGGCTTCGTGTTGACTGAAGCTAATTTCTCTGAACCCTGGACAAGTGCTCGTAGTTGACCCTAGGCCATCACACCTTCAGAAATTGGCAGAAACCAAACATCTTCTTGGGCTGGTTGAGCTATGAAATTTTAAACTTCTCACACAGTCGCGTGCTTACGGCCGCTCAGCTCACGATAATTGATCACAGTTAAGGTACGTAGACGCACGTCACTCAACGTCGAATAAACTTAATGCCGTGTCAACTTGGCCCTGAGCACCGCCAATAAAACGACCGTTGTGCAGGAATGTTGCATGTGGATGATCAATTGCCTCGCTATGTCAACACGGTCTTGTTTTTCTACTGCAGACTTAACTTGCCAATCATGCCGGCCAGCCAGCATTTCGAGGCGACTATTAATTCATATATGTCGAATCACGATCCGACGTAACGAGATAAATTGCAAAAGCCTGTTTGCCTACGCTTGAAACCCTGCAGCGCGGTGCTTCTTGCACGCAACAAAGCTGACCTGGTTTCTGCATATTTTTCGTGGCGATGCATATATACTGCTGTCGTGGGAGTTCCACCCCAGTGAAACAACCTGGCCCTTTCGGCTGGGTGTGATGCTTTTTGCACCGAAAGTGTGTTCGTTGTCGTTTTTGTGTTTTTTGTTGGACACTTGTCGTTGTGTCGATTCAGTCATTTTTGGTTGTGCAGTGAAACGACCCTTGCTCCGCTCTGGCAGATGCGTCTTATTAAACTGGGCGGTCTGGCTGTGTTGGAAGTTCGCTGACGACTTTTCTGGTTTGAAAGGTCGTTCTGATACGATCTTGACATGCGGTCGTCAGTCCAGAAGGTGATAATAATTTAACTTTCGCCGGCATGATGCTCAGGAATGTGCCAAATACAAAATTTATATCTTTCAAAGGTGAGGTGCTTGTTACTATGAGCATGTTCTTGACGCATCTTGTTTGCGTGAAGCCCGGCAAATGCAAGGTCGTGTCTGGAACATGCAAATTCAAGCGAAAATAACTTCTCAGGTTAAATCATACCTATACGGTTAGTATTGTGCCAGAGCACATTGCAGTGCTGGCAGGGAGAGATGCCTTGCGCTCTTATGCTTGGGACGGCTGACTTGTGTGGTTTCCGGAAAGTGTTTTGGGCGATCACGAGTAAATTAGACTTCGCTCAGAATCCATTACAGTCGCAGCTCAAAACTTAGTCGGTTGTAGCAGCTGCTAGAAACAAGTCAACAGGCATCGTGACGTTGAGTATCGTTCGTCAGCGCGCAGAATTATAGAACATACTGTTTTCTAAATGTTACTTACATGTAGCGCCGCGTTCCTGTGCAATGACGCAGTTTTTTTTGGCGTACTTGCCTTGTTTTCTTGTCACGAGTAACGTACTTTGTTGTTCCGAACCAGAAATGAAAAGAAACAGCTTGTAGGTTTCAATCAACCAATCAGTTTTCCGCACCTTTCGAATGAATGCTTCAGAGTGCTTTGCTGCAGCGTTTCCCAATCAGCGGCCGCAAGTTCGTTCAGGAGGTCCGCGAAGTATTTCAGAATGTAATGTTACAATTTTATGGTATTCAACTAAATCGTTTCTTCATAATTAGCGATTTTGTATTGATTAGATCGAGAAATGGGAACCAGAAATCCGTCCTTTGTTGCGTCAGTAATTATGCGTTATGTCGCGTTGACAATGAAGGTGCGGGCAGTCACACAACTCTGGTCTTCTATAATTTTGTGGTTGATCATTGTCAATATGAGAACATCAGTCTTAAAACTGACACTGAATGCTACGTTGCGTGTGAGCTTGACTCGACTTGATCTTATCATATTTAATAAGTAAGCTCAAGTTTCCCATTAACAGTAAATTGTATGTGCTGTTAACATTTTATTTCTTTCTCATATCTCAATTTTTTGCGATGTGGTTTGACCGTAACATGTCATAGTGGGCCCCGTAAACAAATTGTCAGCAAAAGAAAAAGGTTGGGAAGCACTGCTGTACTGTATTGAAGCCAGCACTGTTGTCACGATCTTCCAATTGTATGCTTGTTGTCCTTTTTCGCACCTTGGTGAAGCCTACATTTCCTGAGTGGAATATGTTCAGTTAGAAATACTTCTGTGTCTAGGTGATTTGATTTTAACCGTGTGTGGGGCCTCCGAAACTGGAGCGCTGCATTGCAAGCTTGCTAATTTATCATCGAATTTCAGTAATGATGTGTTGTTTGTCGAGCAAACAAATCAAGGTAATGGAAATGTAGAACGGGTTACGAAGTTTCCGTCTCATCATCGTCAGCTTCTCTCAATTTTTTTGAAACTGTGGTAGAGTTCCGCTGCGACCCCAGCAAAGCATAAAATACAGGTTGCGATACATGGATGCTTTGAACATTGCTACCTATCTAGCTGAATCGTATTAACCATCGTTGTACCGCAGCTGCTTTCAGGGTCTGCAGTAGAAAATGACGGTATTCAGTCTCTACGTGCCTGGCTTTATTTTCGATTGCTTCACCTGTTTCGTCAAAATCGCGCAACTTAAGTATAAGGCCAGAGCGCAATTACAGATCGTTCAGTGAAATATCTTTCAAAGGTAATTACATAGTGTCTCATGCACTGTGGCGACGTTTACATTCTCAATACTGTTATTTTTTCTGCGCAAAGAAAAAGTTTGAATGGCGATTTGCGTAATTGCAAAACAACGTGCTGTGCTTACAGTTCAGCGTTGGTTGTGGTTTTGTTTGTTCATACCACATTGCTGGTTTTTGTTCGGCTGTAAAGCAACAGCTTGTTATTGTTAAGCTTAGTTTTCTGCAAGCTGATGTGTTAGCATATTCAACAACGTTTGCCTTTGGCATTTTTTCGTTTTTACCATGTTTTGGCCTCGGGAAGTGACTTAAAGTTAAAAGTCAACGCCAAGAACTACAGCAACACGCTTCTTGCATGTTATGCGCAGAGATGTCTTCACTTAAAAAATCGCCACCACCTGCCAATGTTTACGCAGAGAGCGATTTTCCGCGAAATCGGTGATTCAAAGGGCGCGCTCTGACCAAAGTTAAAGAAAATGATGATGATGCATTTCAGGACGTCGAGTTTCAATATTTTAACCGTAATTTGCTTCGAATAAAATTGCCGAATATTTATTGTCGCCTCACACCCAAATTTGTAGTGTGGGACGACTCGCACGCTGCGTAGTCAGTAGTCACATGTCGTGGGGAAAAAACTTTCTTGTTACAAAATCTGCGCATAAACTTTGGGTGGGCAAACTTTTCACTCGCAGGCTGCATTGGGTTCTAAAATTTGACAGCGGGCCGGATAGGAAACAAATGGATGGCCTTTTTTTCGTAAACTAATACATATAAGATGTAAACGCTATAACCTGAAAGGCTTTAATTTGTCCTTCTAACAGATAACAAACCATTAAGAAGTAAGGCTTTTTGCATAATTTATTTTTTCAATCCATTTATTTTGAAACATAAAAACAAAGTCACCTTCAGGTATAGTGGGAAGTGTGTTGTCGATCGTTTTTCTTAGCCATTGCATCACAATCTGGAGTTAGTTGTGTTGTGGCAATTCTAAGGATAGATCTGAGGTGTTGGTTAGCTAACTTGGATCTGCGACAATCTTCGTTGCTTTGTTAACGACGCTAAACGTCTATTCACACACATAGACCGAGCCAAACCATGCCAGCATCTTCTGTGTCTTATCCAGGAAGTTTGGACACGCGATTTCGTTACGCGATGCATAAAAGTCATTCAGTTTAAGAGAATTGGGCTTTCGTTTTAGGTACAAGGTCACGCTGACGATCGATCGATTCACTGCAGCTGCTGTGGTGCCGCTTCTGAGTCGTCTTGTAATAGCGGACAGGGCACCAGCTGAAGTGCCCATGTCAAGCTTTTCAAAATCTGAAAACTGACAACATGGTTGTCTGTGTGCAGATCGTTTAGCAACTTGCTATATTTGCGTTTCGGCCGGCCCTATCAGCGTGGCTAGTGTGGGAAAGTGTTCTCGTAGAAATCTTTGAAAATTTCTTCGAGAACAACGCCAGCGTGAATTTGAAGACTTCTACGTTTGTGCACAAACTGATCTTTCTCTTGAAATTGCACCTTCTCAGCGCATTGTGTGAATACATGTCTGCTACAGCAAACGCAAATCCACACTGCCAGTTCTTGTCGCTCAGCTCAGGAAACACATCGGACTTTCCCATCAACTCCAAAAATGCGCCAATTTCCGTTTTGAGCTCCCACACTGGTTCAAACGCTTTCCCCGAGCTTAACAAGCGGACACGAGAGTGGTGAAGCAAATCCTGGTGATCTGCATACATTTCTTCCAGAAGTTTTGCTGTGTCTGTAAATCATCCACCAGTTTCTGAGCAGTTGCCTTTCATTCCTGCATTGACTGCTTGTTAGGTTAGTCAGCATGCTTCGTAGAACAGCGACGTCTGATATTGTATTCTTCAAAAACGGTAGCGCTTGTGTGGTATACCAAACATCAGCCATTGATCGGACTTCAGTGAAAAACTTCTTTGCTGTCCGCTCCTTATCAACACTCGGCTACCTCTGTCAGCTTCTCTTCGCTCCACTCATCTTTACGGCAGGCAGGTCTTAACACTTCAGCTGCTGTGCCAGTTTATAAAAGTGTTACAAATCAGTGTACGGCAAGTTGCCTTTCATTATTGTGGTTTCGCAACAATCGCCTTTGTCGAGTCCCATAAAACCATTGTTGCGACTTGCGAAACCGCACCGCGGTGAACTTGTTATAAAAGTGAAAAGTTTAGAGCGAAGTAATAACGCGCCGCACCTAAACAAAGATCAGTTGGTCTGGAGTGCGCCTCATACTGGGGAAACGTGGACATTGCAAGGAATATCAAAATTGAATTGGCTGATTAATACAATTTGGTCAAGTTCGCAGGGCCTGGTTAAAGAGCTTAATCGGCCGTAGTGTACCCATGGCTGGCATAAACGCATGTCACACAGCAGGAGTGCTCACTGCTTTCGTTTGATAACCACTTTGAACCACGATGTTTCAACCAGTTGGCCACACCTGTACGCTCTCTGTCACATTCACCTGTTTGCGTCAAATGCAACGACAAAAAATAGTTTTTGCGTGTTCTGTTTCAAAAACTAGTCTTTAATAAGACATCCTGCTTTGCTGACGTAATCAATCAACGAAACCTTGCGCGACGAAGTGGTGTGCGAGTCGCGCATTGCTTGTACCATTGTGGCAAGTCACCATGATGAAATTCGTGCAATGACATCTCAGTGACTTGGCCGCTCATTTCGAAGGGCATCCCGCGAAACAATTACAGCTTATGTTAATTTCTGAAGTGGGGTGAAACTTTGAATGGTCTTTTTTCATACTGTGGCGCTGTCATGTTCATTTGAGGGTAACCACGAAATTGAAAAAACAAACTATAGACGTTGTGATAACGATGAGAAAAACTGCTATTTAAACGTGACGGATGTGACGTAGACACAGGTAGTGATATGAATAGTTTTCCTAAGAGATGAACTTGGCATAGATCGTACCACACACCCTGAGTAAATAAAAGACAACAGTGAACGATGTCAGAGACTCGGTTTTATCTGAAGAGCACACGCACAACGCAAACTGATTCCTATTTGTTTTCTTGTGGACACACCGTGGTTGTTAAGCAACGAAATGAAGCGCGGGTTGAACTAATATTGCGGTGGTGTTGTGAAAAAAACGCAACACAAGCAGGTTTTTTGCGAAACGTTGTAGGCGAGCCCACGCAAAAGTTTTCAAGATTGTTCCTAAGTGGTCGGAAATTGAATGAATACTGGCATCTGTGGTGTTTTACCAGGTGGAACGACTTATCACGGAACTGCTCACACACCGCGGCATGCTGTAATTTTGTCGGTGCTCACGAAAAACCGTCGTGAAAATGTGACCGTTTAAACAGCAACCTGGAAAAGTGTATTTTTATCATTCCTTTTGTTGTGTTTGTGTCGTCTGAAAAAATGGATTTTTGGTTAGTATTGAAATTGTCCTCTTGAGAAAAAAAAGCTTACTTAACGTTTCGAAACTGCTAGCGATGTTTAGGCAAATAATGAAAAGTTTTTGAAGTGAACAGTACTGTAATTGAACCAACTCATGCAATTTCAGTGTAAATAGTACTTTTCTTCGACTGGTATTTGGGTCCTCCAACTGAAAAACGGATCCAATTCACCATTTTACTGGCGAATCACGTGCTTGAACCGCTAATTACTCGTCTTAAGAGTTCGTGTGTGCGCAGGGCAATTTCTTAGTGCAACGGATCACTGCTTGCTCAGGGACAGGACCCAGCAATTGATTGTCACTGGTCACGCTCCACCCTCTGCTGCAGCCGCCTATAGTATCAGGCAGGTGGCCGCTGCCACGCTGGCTTCGGATGAGCCATGCGCACGAGTTCCGGCCGCCATTCATGTCGCTTGTAGCACTCAAGACCCTTCCCAGCGACCTGAACGACTTTCTCAATCTTGAACCGGCCCCTCGCCACGTGCGTCGTGTTCGTCACGCTCAAGGCGAGCTCACGCGCGGCCCTTTGTTTTGTTTTCCTCGTCTCGCGCGCCTTCACCTGACGCCCCTTTATCCTGCTCGGCGATTCCCATACTGAGTCAGGCATTGTATCACCTCGTTGTGACGCTGAGACTGACCATCGTCGTCTGTGACTCAACATTTGATAAGAGTTCGCTTTAATCGCTTGACTGGATGCCGTTTCGGGACTGATAGGTGGCCAGGTTCGCTGAAGATCGCTGTAGAGATCAGGCCAAGTTCTACGTTTTCGCTGCGCCCTTACTTGCCTGCCGTGTGCCATACTTTGGAAGCTCGAACAGCTGCTCGACGGTGGCAAACAGGTTGCTGCCCGCCGATCGATTGGTAGCAGAAAGTGGAAGTTGAACAGAAGCGTTTTCAGATGTAGCTGGTGCCTGGCTTACTCGACATGCTAGCTCGACGCCTGCAATCACTGCGCTCCACGTGACAACTTCAAGTTGGTCGAAGTATGCGCATCGCCTCGAGTACTGTCTGGTGCGAAAAGATCTTCGCTTGCCTCGACAGGTCGTGTGAAATGAGAACTGTTTGGATATTGTTGTGATGAGGCTGAAGCTGCCTTGTCGCCAAAGCCTCTTGTGGTGAATAGCAAAACATTTTAATCCAGCGTGTGATTAACCAGCCGACCGCAAGCACTCACTAATGCCCATAGCTTGAGTGATCGCCACTTCATTGAAGTCGTGGGCTTCGTGCCATCTGGTGCTGGTCCTGGTAAATAATGCCTGGCAACTGGTTGCATGAGACAGTCAAACATACCTCTGCGTCCTGCGTTTGAGCGTTCACGTGGTGCAAACTCGCAGCGAGTTTGGACGAGCTTTTATGGAAGAGCTTCCAGAAAATCTGCGCTGACTACTGGTCTTCTTTCACCGTCCATCCTTTTTTTGAGTCCGCAACAGATATCTTTATATTAACCTGGCAGTTTGTAGCGCTCCCGTCAACATTTATGAACTTATGAATGCCCAAGAAATAATAAGAAACGGGGGGCGTTGTGCAGCGTTTTTCATTCAGTACACGGGACCCGAGATAGAGAGAATGTTTGCAACTGACACAGTGAATTGGACACCTGGAAGGACTGACGGTGGACCTGCCAGGCTATCAAAGTGGGAACAGAGTTTCGTCGAAACCTGATACCTCATGTTAATCTGCTGTTGGGCTGCTGCCGATGAACTGTAAAAATAGTTTTATTAATGTAAAGCTTAACGTGTCCAGGTAAAATTCAAATCTACTTGAATCGGAATGTGTCGTTAACATCGCATATAAACCGGCGTTTGGTTTTTATTGTGCCAAGAAAGGTGTTGCGATATACATAGAGCAATTAAATCCATCGTCCACTGTTCAGCTACTTCGACTGGTTTCTGCTTTTGAAAAGCAATGCGCGACGAAGGTTCGGCCGTTGAAAAAAAAGAGTTGATTCGTGACATGAAAGGGAAAGAAATTTAAATGACAGTTGTTGCACCGTGTGCATGCAACTGGCTTGAAAGATATGTTGACTGTGGGGAGGCAAACTGCGGCGAATGGCAATTCTTGTTTCGCTGTAAACATACAAGCAAATAAAAGTCATCATGGGCATTAGTGTATGAACGCCTGTAGCTACTTGGCGTAAATTGTTTCAAATTGATTCACTGATGACGTTCGGATTTGTGACTGTGCACTTATTAGGGAAGCAAGGTCGTGACTTGAGCGGCGATGCTTTGTATTGCTGCCTGAATGCGGTAAATTTAGGGCATTTCTAAGCAAAACATGTTCTATATTGGTCACATTGATTCTAATTATGTTGCAAGTATTTCGATGTTAGCACGTAACCGTAAAATATTGGTGTTTTGCGGTATCGGGCTCTTTTTAACCAGTGGTTTTCAACCTTTTTTTGTACCGTGACCAATTACAGCAACCCACTATAACCCAACCACCCCACCTAAAACTTGAATAAAGCCAATGTAATGCAGCTGTGTACATAATATATCTACTTGCGACCCTTCAAAACTGGAGTGTAGCGACCCCAGGTTGAAAACCACTGTTTTAAACGAATAAACCCATGGGAATCGTTTTACTGCCTTTGCTTACCTTGTGATGCGTACGGTTTTCGGAATTCATGTGGTGTAGTGGAGAAACTTTGCAATTCTTCACACCCTTCCCTTTTGTCGATATGAATAACAACTAATTACTCTAACTATTATTCATATTGCAAAACACAAAAACGTGGAAAACTGTTAGGTATGTATGGAACTAAAGCTTTCCGCTACTGAAACTATACACTGATGATATTGATATCCTCCATTAAGTACGATACCTGCCGGCACGATTGGATAGGTCACGTTCGATGAGTTTCACGCTGAGCAGGTCTTGCATGCAAATAACAATTGCACTTTCGCCGATCGGTGTTTCCATATTAAGCGAAAGAGTGCCTTGCGACAAGTTTCGGCCAGACTGGACTGGAAATAACTGAAAGGTACGAATTCCAGATAACTAAAACGATGGGCGTCGGAAGGAGGGTCAGGTGGTCTTTCCCCCCTGGATTTTAAAATTTGGCATTTTTTATTACATTTTTAGCAAAAAAACGTTTTCTTGGTTTCGAGAACGAAAAATGAAATTTCATGACTTTTCGTCCCCCCTGGAAAAATCTTTACGGTTACCAGTGGAAAAATCCGCTAACGGCCTCCCCCCCCTGGTAAAAGTCCTTCCTGCGCCCATGACTGAAACACATGGAAAATGTGCGCTCTTTCGATTCAGGTGCGGCACTGGCTTCGTTGATAACTGTGGCTTCGGTTTGATTCGGCGCTTACCGCGGGAGAGAAATGTTACGCAGTTGGATTCATCACCTCAATTAAACGACTGCCAAACAACAAACAGCCCTGAGGCACCTACAACAAAATTCCCATCTTGTTTACCTGTTATGTCTTGTGACTTTTTACAAACTCATCGTGAAAGGCCAAACGCATGCAACCCACTGCAAGAGTCGAAAAATATATTGGTCGCTACGCAAGATTTCTTGTGAATGAAATTGAGCTTCAAAAAACCGACCTAGATTTTTCAGCCTGTGCTGTGAGCTTTTCACAGTTTTTGTGTGCTCCCCTGTGCATGGCGAAGAATTCTTTTTGACAGGTGATAGGTAAGCGTACGGACAGGCGACGCTGCAGAAGATGCAGTTGTTTTACTGTTTTATTCAATACGAGCGATTTTCTGATAATACAGAGCGTGCTTGATCCCACCGAAGAAGAAAACTACGCATTATAAGTCTATTTGTTCTGCACGTGTATGTGGAGCGCCTGTTAATAATGCAACGTTTCTGGCGGCGTTTTCAAACGCTTTACGTTTGCTTCCTTCACATGAGAGAAGACTGCTTGTGGAGCTAAAAACTGTGTTATTGGGACTGGAGTGAAGTTTTGTAATTCGTTATAATTGTGCGCATGCACGCATAAGGTTAATACCGGACTTAACTTGTTTGTTTGTAAAAGACGTGATTAAGCTCGAGATACAATCAGCCACACATACCCGGAGGTTGTTTGAGGCAGGTAATAGGTTTTACGCTATGTCACACCGTTACGAATATTTGAATCTCAGGAGGAGGATGTTTTCTTGATTTGGTTAATCGTGTTCACACTCAGTTCACTGTTTTTGTGGAAAGGACACGACAAAAATTATCTTTCGGATTGGCAAAAAAACCTTGGGCGATTAATGCGGGATTATGATGATGTCAAGCGAACTGGAGATCGAGCTTCGGTTGTTACTGCCGCAACTATTGAGATGTTCATAGCTTTTCATTCGGTTTCAGCTTTTTGCATCACAATGATTCGAAAAAAAGCCGAAGAGGAATTTCTAGGTATTTTTGAACAACTCTACGACTGTACTTTGTTACGCATGAGGCAGTACGGAACTGCAACTTGCTGAAGTAAGGGGCATAGGCCAACTGGCACTCGGTCACCATCCGCTCCCTGAGTGAACGTGAGCGGCAGCTCACACTGCACGTGTCAACAAAACCGTATGCGTTAAGTGTAGGGAGCATCACGTGCAAGGGATAATTAATACTTTTTTACACGTGTCAGAGCACAGATGCACACTTTTTATTTTTGGCGCAGAATTTCCAGATCTCCTATTTTGTTTCTGTTCAGCTACGCATACGCTGCGTGGTCACGTAAGCGTGTGCGTGATGTGAACACAGTAGTAGCGCTTCGTTTTCTTATGCTGCGGTTTATTTATAGCACTAGCAGCGCTGTATCGAAGCAATTATGCTGGTGATATTTATTTTTTCGTCTGACGCAGAACGTTATATTAACAAGGGTTGAACAGTGCTTGTCTATTCCGGTCACGGGAAAGAGTTCAGTTGCGTGGAAACGTAAAAATGGCCCTAAGTAAGTTTTCTTTTTGCTTTTTCATTACCTAATAGTCGCGCTAAAGATCTAAAAAAGATGTGGTGCTTGTTTACCGACCTTGGTTTTATAAATTTTCACACCAAGTAACGACGGAGTCACTCTGCTTATTGATGCTTGATGTATGATCTTCGGTGGCAAACAGAATTTCCTTGGCTATCAGCAATAGAATGTTACGCAGTACTCTCTGTATTTGATTCCATGAGATGTTTCAAATGAGCTTTCATGCATGTAGTCAATCGGTGCTGCAGGGCCCAAAACTAGGTCGAATCTTCAAGCAGCAAGTCAAGCATTGCACAAAGCGACAACTACGGCAGGCAAAAGTGACAAGGAAATCGACTAAGACGTTATTCCAATGTCAACGCAGAGTTTCCCATGACATTAAAATTGACGACAAGAAAAGTTCTAGCAAACGTAAGCCTGCCCCATCCTCCCATACTTCTCAGCGGCAGTTAACTGCTAATTGCAGTGGTGAGGCGATTTTCATTAGATTTGAATTATGTTTGGCCCGAGGGCAGCATTCCGCCGTAATGGTTATCTGATTATTTTAGGTTTCCATCCGCGCAAAACCAGTTCTTTACTGGTTTGCATGCACATCGTTTTGGCACCCGATGCTTGCTGCGTCTTCTGACTTGTTTTCGAGTTGGGTGGATTAGAAGTAACGAATTAGGTTCCAGGACAAGCAGATATTAGCAGATATTGCCTTGGGCAAGACCTCGTACGCCTTTTGTGATGTATAAGGTCGTGAGTGGCAGTTTGACTTGTGCAACGAACCGGAAACTTTCTATTGTACACGTTGCTCGCGAGATTGGTGGATTTTGTGATCGGTGTGGCGCTGTGTCCGTGTGTGTGTGGAAAGTACTCTCGAGTACTTGTAGTACTGGTTGTTGCTGCCATGCGATCGCCTGTTCTGCGCCACATGCAAGGTCAGTTGCACTCGTTTTCTCTCATTACAGTTTCGATCGTGCGTTGTTATACAAGTTGTATGTGGACAACACGTATAATAGTTTGTAGTGTCTTAAACACTTATATCATGACAAGTGAAAGAATTAGCAAGGCTTTTCAATCAGAATGTTAGAATCATAGTGCCAAACTTCGCACAGAACAAGTGTTTTTTATGTTAGGTTTATTGAACGCAGGAGTTGACCATGCAATAGACGTGTGGAAACAGCAGCAGGAAGTCGCCTGAGAGGGTGAGAACTAGTGGATGTTCTGCGTTGGAATTCGTCGCGCTTCAGCTTTTTTGTGCAAAGGATGCTCTCCCTCTACAAACACGCCCGTTGTTACCGATGGCGACAGATCAAAATTTTGGCTGAAAGCAGTTGAAAACTTCCTGGTGTTGCTCACGCTTAACTGTTCGGAAGAAAATAAACGTTGTTTTTTTTGTTATGCAACTTGCTGCTGTACCGACGTTTAAAAAGCAAACTGCGTCTTACAGCTATCACAGACCACACTGTTGCGCAAGCTTGTTGTGTCGTCTCTGAAAAAAAGCTCAATAACGCCATTAGTTTCAGCTAAACCATGTGACTCAGGTCGTGTGTGCTTTAGAGCGGTGACGTCACGCGCACACTCATACGCTTGATATGCAGAGTTTAAGTAAACAATGATTTGGTGCGCTGTAAGCCAGAAAATTTCGTTTTGCCTTCAACTAGCTGTCTTGGGCACTTGTCTGTTGTTTGTGGCCGAGGTGTGTTCGTCCGAGCAATTGCAGCTGAAGTTCGCCAAAGCTAAGTTTTGCAGTTAAGGAAATCGTCAGTGGGAATTAAGTTGGTTTTTCTATCTGGGTGTTTTTGTTCGGCAAGATATTATTGGTGGGTGCATGCAGCGTCAGGGTTCAACATCGCGTGCATAACTGACATGGACGCTTTGAAGCGTTAGTTGTCAGGAAAGGTGGCAGTGATGCATACGGTTAAATCCAACTCTGCGTGTGGGCATGGCTTGCAGACAGGTTCGCTACGATTTCGCTTTTGCATTGAGTTTTACTGGAGTTTTTGTAGCGACAGCGCCGCGTTGACAAACAGGTGTGCAGCGGTGTTGTTGGTTGCTGTTTTCTTGCAGATTAGTAATGAAACTTCTCCAGTGACTTACCAACATACCTTGTTGCTTCAAGATAACTGGCCATTTATGCAAAAAAGCAAAAACAAACAGTGTCTTATATCAGTGGGATTCTTAGCTTGCTGCCTTCTAAATCATCAAGTTAGCTTAGTCGTTAATATATGGTAGATGAGTGCCATTTAGTAAATGCTTGAAGGCCAGAACATGTACTGAAGGCCAGAACCACATCTTGATAACCGACTTTTAGCAATCTTTGATTGTCCATCGCTCACGTGTGAGTTAGTGCTGGTGGCCTGGACCGTCTGTGTATGTGATATTTTGCCATGCAAACGTTTTTGAGTAATGCATTTTCAGCTTAGCACGTTTTGTGTTACAAACTTTTACATTGCTCACGCCCTTGAGCTCAATGACGCACATCGATAGGAAGCTGGGTTTGGACAAATTTACTGACTGTCAGAATCTCGCCATCAAGCCGCCGCAGTGGCTTTGACGTCTATTGTATACACTCGTAATTTGGTTCTACTGCTGAGTGGCCAGCATGGTATGCTGTTAATTCTATTCTCACCATGCAGTTCCATTTGCGCGCACGTGCTTGAGTTTAACATGTCAAAGTTAGCAAACCCTTGCGACTCTTCATGTTTTCTTGCTGCGAAATTTTCAGGTGCAGATTTAGGAAGAAGAAACGAGTAAACTTTTATGGCGATTTCCTGCTCATGATAGCGGTCGTGAGCTCTTGCTTTGCCACGAAATCACTTGTTAATTGTTTCGATATTTTCCTGTGATGCGTTTCCTGAATTAGCGGCGTGCCGCTGCATGCTGCGTGCTATCCGCTACTGTATGGAAGCTGGTAGTCCAGCAGGTCAGAAACGTTACCCGATCTTCAAAGGTACCAATGTAGTTTTCCGCTCAGATTTTTAAGGCAGTCAGATATTAGCAGGTAACGTGCTCGTGTATAAATTTGGTGTATGTGGAAAGTGCTGCCTGCGATGGCGCTTTAATGAACTTACTCAGTAGATCACTATCACTGGTGAAAATGGCAGAGCAGGTCGTACGTTTAACTTGTATTTAACCTTTGCGGACGTCATGAAGAACAAAGTTCACATCCTTTGCCAGAACAAGAAACATTGACTTTAGTGATATGCTCTTAGACGAACACTGCCTCATGCCGTGCTGGACTGCAGGCTGAACTGCCTTTGGATCGATGCCTTGACGTTAAGGAATATAAAGAACTTTTGAGTGAAGAAACCGAACAAATCCCAGAAGCCACTCGTTCAGCTCTTTGTTTTGTTTGCGTGCACATGTTTGCTTGCCTGCCCGCTACGCTAACTTCATGAAAGCAACAGTTACTGCTGTGACAATTGCTTGTGTGCTTAGTCAAGAGAACTTTTGCAAGTGCTGCTGTTTGGAAAATTTGAAGTGTTCGTAAAGATTTTCAACTGCCTTCCACCAATTGTGAGTGACTGCTTTGTGGCGCCACGCACATGTCAGCAGCATTCTATCCACATCCATCTAATGTTAGAGGCAGAATCGTCGCCAGAAAGTTTTCAATAGGGGGCTTTGTGTTTCTGCGGCGGGGTTTGCATTTGCGCTGGGAGGCTTGAAATTCTAAAAATTGAGAAAAACTTCACTGATATATCGTGTTTCATTTTTCAATTTGGGGAGCTTGGTTTGGGGGGTTAAGCTCACCAAAGCACCTCCGCGGCGACGGGTCTGGTTAGAGCAGGGGTGTACAACCTTTTGCTATTGCCAGCCGAACTACTTTTCATTTATATGAAGTACGGCCGCCGATGAGTTCGAGTTATATTTATGAGATACGTTAAATTCAAGAACATGTTTCATCCGGTATATGTCATTTACTCGTGCCTGAAAGTATAACCAAATGTCAAACAATTTAACATATTTTTAACGAAATTACGCATCGTGTCGACTGATTTTCTTGCCTTGCGTTTGTTTTCCTCCAATATACACCAGCACGATCACCAAATCTAAATTACATGTGGACGGCTGCAAATTTCATTATCGAAGGCCGCAGGTTGTGCACCGTTGGGTTAGAGGGTCATGTGTTAATGTATCATTTCAGAATCAGGCCGTGCTTGTGTTTGTTGATGTGCTGTGGTTAAGCAGCAGTGAAGCGCATGTGTGTTTTATGACAGCAAAGAAAGTTTTGGTAAGGATCAACGGAGCACAACGGATGTAGTAATAAACCTCCGCTACGTGAACCGGAAAGAACTACGAACACCACCGCAAGAGCTGAAGCATTTTAAAAATTTTGTTTGAAGTTCCGGCTTCTTGCTTGGAACGTTTGATTTTGCCGAATTTTTTTCTTTCATTGAAGCTTTGCCTTTGGCATGGGACATTTGAGTTATAAAGAGCAACGAACATTCGGCTGTGGCTTGCTCATTTTTTCATTTATTGAAACACTGACTTAGCCTGGAACATCTGGTTTTACTGAATCTCGTGAAATCGAGTTTGCAAGCGCAGTTCATCAGCCGTGGTTGTTATAATTGATGGATTAGAATTAGACGTTTGTTGTGAGAAAAGGAAGAGAAACATTTTCTAAACGCGAGTCTGTAGGGGAACGGTTTTTATGTCAGCTAGTTTAAGCCACCGAATTGTCGTAGGTGTTCACCTACTTGCAAGAGAAAAAACTATTGGAATCTCTTCAGGCTCCGCTAAGCTATTTTTTCCGCGATATATAATGGTGCTAAAACCAAGCACACAGATTTTGGCAAAATAAATTGGGTCGCCACGGTGTCTTCGTTGTTACTCTGGGCAGCTAACACTTAACTCCTGTATCTTTTGTCAATGTTCAGTTGACGTTAAACCGCTTAACCTCCATCTGACTGAGTTCAAGACGATCTGCTGCATATCATTTATAGGTTTCAGATTATGCCTGGTCATTGGCGTTTTGTTTTGTTGTCTGTTGGCGTTCCCAGTTATGTACGGCTGTGGGCAGCTTTATTCTATTAACCTAGCCAGTTCACAGCACCCTTGCACACAACGGTCTCGAAGCAAAACGACCTAATGGCTTCAGCATTCCCCAAGAATTTTTCTCGGTGCAGTTTGTATCGGAACCAACTCAAAATTAGTGATGCAACTTCACCTAACTTCAGTGCAACAGTTGTAGTTATCCTCGTGGTCCGGTTAAATAAAACAAACAAGAGTTGAATTACTCGGGTATTCGAGAAAATAGAAAGAAATGTCTACGAAGCGTTGCTGGCACATAAGGCACAAATCTGCAGAAAAGCGCCTGCTGCCCTGTAGTGGACCTGGCTCTCTGAAACGTGTTTTTAGAACCAAGCAGACTTCCATTGTTATTAGTGTGCTTCAAGTGGTCGTTCGTGTCTGTAAAAATGCATTTCGCCCGACCATTACGTAGGCTGAGATATCGTTTGTCTAAAATCGCGATCCATGTGGGATTCCGACGGCTGCTGTTTGGGGTTCTCGTCTTTGCATTCCTTGCGCTGTCGCCACCACGTCATAAGACTTCAGCAATTAAGTTGTCCTATCCTGGAGAATGATGTTTTTGTTTGATTCTGTTATGGATTTGTTGGTTAGTGAACGATCTTTGTCAGCATGAGGCTGAATGCCGAAGTCTTCTCTTCATAGGCATGTCGTTGTCGAGAGATTAAAAATAACTACTTTTTCCTTTCGATGACGGGCCATCGGTCAATTTTATTTCTTTTGCATGCGATCGATTAACCTGAATGGTGCTGTTGGGATGCTGTGGCAGGAACATTTGTTTGCCCCACAGAGCAGGCAATTAATCTCCTTGCCGGTCTCGGTTGCATGCTCAGTTCTTCTTCCAAACCCGCTAGTGCAGTCGTATTGTCGCACGTTAGAGCGAATTCACTGAAAACATCTGTGCCGGTTTGAGTGCCTTCGCACGCGTGGGGTAAGCAAAACGTTGCGCTCCTATTGTGCTGGTCCCGATTTTCCTAAGCTTAGCTTTTGATTTCTTCTGGCGAAAATGCATGAAGAACGATTTGGGTTGAACTTGTTTTAATCGTTTTCTCGTTTTTGAGCAACTTGTTTAGGAGTTGGTCAGCCGCAACCTCGCTGTGATGCTCTTCTAGACCTCATGGTGTCAGCCGTATTCGGCTTTCAAAGCGATGTCATAGCAGAACTAAAAATAAGTTTATTTTCAATGTGCTGCCGTTTCTTCTGATCGGGCGGTATTTTTTACATCTAAGTAGAATCCAGAAATGCTCTATTGTTTAGGATGGTGCGTTTTAGTTGAAATTGGTCATGATCAGCTCGATCATCCTCTGCCAACAAGACAAATCAGATTCGTTATGCTAGTATTGGCGTATATCCAGTTGCATTGAGAGTTGTTAGTCTGGGTCAGTAGGTCACGGAATTTGTGGTCATTGTGGTTGTGTGCAGCTTTGGAATCTGTGTTTCGGGGTCGTCTGTTCTGGATAAAGAGAGTCCAGTTTTGTTCTGCTGGTGCTGTGTTGCGCAAGCTCGCAACAGTCGCTCTCATAAGCATTTGAATATAATTCATAGACTAACTAAGGAACATACAGACCCAGGGCACGCTTGGAAGAAGGGGTACATGCGTGTACGTCGCAACACCTTTTCTCCTCGTTCCAGGAAACAGCGGTGATGCTGCATCAGTCCTCGATGATTCAGCATGTCAAACGGGCTGTGTTTGGAGACACATATTTGAGTGAAAGGGCGGCGATGATCGACGGCACAGCGCTGCGAAAACTCACCGTTAAACAGTTCTTAGGACGTTCGCATAGATTTTTCTCTTAGTTCGGTTTATATGTTCCGCTTGAAATCGAACCGCCTGCTCCACGTTCCAGTTGTGAGGCAAACGGTTGAAACTAATCAACAGCCTCACACCAACCTACTCTTTCATCAGCTTAATGCTATGATGCTGCATGGCTTTACCGTGGATGTTTGGGAGTTGGTACTGTAGAGATAGACTAGTGTTACGCGGATAAAAGCTCAGCTGATTTCTTTTCTGAATTGTCTGACTAAACAGGCCTTAGTGTATGCTGATAACTTTTCCGCAAGCAAGCTTGGATTGATATTACCACTGCCCAGTTTTAACGCCTATGATTGCAGTTGTTGGTGGCATGTGCCTGAGACTTCTGGCAGTATCAGTCGAGCTTTACTTGTGGTTAAGGTTTGTGTTTCCCAGCGGTTGCTTGAAAGATCGGAGTTATGTGTATCTTACTGTCTTATGGATCTAGGATATGTTAGTTCATTCAAACTGAAGTGATTACAGGCGCAGTCGAGAGGAGATGCTGTGGTTTGTCGGCTAAGTTCCATCTTGAACAAATATTTCGCTTGGGAAGAAGACGGCAGATCAAAGAAGCAAAAGTTTAATGAAGATTGTGGTGTAGGGTGGTGCTTGAAATGTGAGCTGCCGCTATTTTCCAGACAGGCACAGTTTACCAGAAATGCTCGGTGTAGCGGATGTGTTCGATTCTGGCGCAGCATATGCTCTCGCTTGAGCATCGGTGCCTTACGGGTTGACGGATGCGGATTGACGTTTGCAGAGATTGAATAAACTCCTAATACGAAAAGGAAGTGAGATAAAACTCCACGATAAGCTTTTTCTGGAATATGATTACGACCAGACCAAGGTGCATACTGTGGAATAACACTGGGGATTGGCGGCAGACTAATTCATTTCAATTACTGCATGTCTCTTGTATTTTGAGATGCACCAAACTGCGGCCTGTGGCAAACTCCTGCCTTGATGCTAAGCATTGATACAAGCGGTGCTCAGGTACTCTTTTATAATGTTAGTCACAGAAACGTTATTTTGCAGCCGTGTTGTGCCATGCCAGCTGTTTGACTCAGACGTCGCTTCTGGCAAACGCGCTTCGGGGCCATTCGAGTTCACCGCGTTTCTCATCGTGATGGTTTTTCATGCGGTTTCCAGCAAGCCAATTGTAATCTTCGGTCGAATTTCGCCCGTGCAATTGCTGGGAAGATGACATTTTCCAACTAGTAATTTTCAACTGCGCCAACGCAAACAGTTGCCAATGCCGCAATCTGGCTCTTTTCTACTTCTGCGTGTATGTAGTTTAACCTGTCTAATGCATCTGTTTTGAGTATGATATGTAATGATCGTAATGAATGCTGCAGTGACCCCGAAATTCGCTTTTTTAAATTCAGTGTTACCATCTAGCGGTGTTGTTTCACCGGCTGGGGAATCCAAAGTTTCCGTTGCAATTTGTGGCCATGTCGCTGCCACGTGTAGCTGGTAGCGTCCTTGGTGCGTTTCAGTGAGACCTGGCACCTTACAGCAGTTCACCAGCTGTCATAGCTTTCCGATTGTTATCTGCCATAAAGTTTAGGCTCGACAAATGTTGCGGTCATTAGGTTGTACATCGAGCTGGGACCCTTGATTTTGTGCCTTCAAGTACTAAGGCGAAGTTTCGGATGGCATGCTAAGTACCTGCCCTAAACGTTAGTGGTTTGAAATAGCAGTGTTTCGTCACTGTCAAGCAGATTTCTACGGAAGTATTGATTTGCAAGCACATTACGAAGTGGCATATTCGGTTCACTCGAGGGTATAGTCGAAGCCGTGGAAGTTACCGCAAAATTGTCTGGGAATGTTTTGCAAGGGTGGATTTGCTCCATTGGGTGATTTCGATGCTGCTGAGCAGCCAAGTCGAATTTTCTTCTCGTTCATCATCGCATCTACTTTGCTTGTTGCGCTACAATCTATTAAGACTGCAGTAGCTCATAGTCGCTTCCAGCTGTAAAACTGCGCCTGTTTTGGTGCACGATGTGCATATTTATCAGAGCAAGGCTTGAAAGCACGACGCAACTGCCATCTGCTTCTCTCGATCATAAAGCAAATAGTTCAGCGCCCGTCGCAGGCTAAGTGTTTGGTGAAATTGGCTAACATACAATGCTGCAGTCAAATAACTGAAGTTTTAACCGGGATATAACTAAGAGACATTTTTATGTAAACATCCGATCTATCTTCAATTGAATCTGTCTTCTCACTGCGCCGTTTCTTTTCAGTTACTCTCAGGAGTTGTGAAAAGTAGGTCAAAATATGTGGCGTCACTACTCTGCATTTGCTATTTTTTTCGTCCAGCTGTTCTGCTGCATGCCGTGAGAATTGCTGTGGAGCTCGGGCAACCCGTACCGCCATTGCGTTGCTGTTGTTGCCTTGAAAATGAAGATGACGCTCATTGTTGGCTAATTGGACGATTCGCAAATTGCTTCCGCTTTAGCTTCAGAAGAACGTTTGACATTTCACGTCGGCCGGTGCTGGACATGAGCAAAACCGCGTTCTTACAAATACTTTTGTTACCTTGCAATGACAGACTTTTGAAGGTATGTCTTCTTGCGGTGATGCTGGGGTAGTTCCCACTTCTTTGCTTTGCTATGGACGCTCAGCGCGAAAGTTTTCATTCCATATTTCAGCGTGTCGTCTGCATTGGTGTTACTTGGCATTTCTACAACATTGCGTCGTTGGTTCCACGCTCATAAAAATGCTATAACTTCAGTGATGTTAGATGCAGAGTGTTGAAAGCGTACTTTATATCTGGAAGTATGGTTACATTGTTGAAGTAGAACTGGCGTCCGCTCTCGCCTAGTCGCGATACGCATCGTGTAAGCTTACCTTCAAGCTTGTTTCTCGTTTGAGGAAAACGAATGATGGGTTTGTTTGTTTGTTTCGTTTCGTTTTTGTTAAATAACGAAGGCATGAAAGAAAAGTCTAGTGCAGCCATGTCCAACCCGCGGTCCAGTCGAGGGTTTTGTGCCGCCCAGTTTAGGTTTTGGCTGTAGTAAAAGTATCCCACATACTGACAGCCTGTCCTTGTTTTGATAATTTTGAATTTGACATTTTTGATGCAGGTGGTCCTCAGTGCCACTTATCACGTCTGCTACCACTGCAGTTAGGTTCGCACACTTTCAGTATATTAGTTTAAGCTAAATTTAGTTTGCTAAGATCAAAGTAAGTAATTCAATGCGCGGCCCTCAATAATATGTCATTCAGTGTGTGACCCTGGTTAAGATAGTGACAAAATTTTTGGCTCAGTAGCCATTTGGGTTGGACATAGCTGGTCTAGTGCTGTTAGACGATCATGGTTCCTTCTCTGCCATGTCCAGGTGGGACCAATTCGCTCTGGTCTACCCCGTTCCTGAGTAAGGTTGCGCAGTTCTGAGGGGTTCGTTGCTTGGGTGATTTGCATATTAATTAGCTGCGAAGCCCTGTAGGTGATCGCGAGATATACGACAGAAAGGGTCGCATTATTCGATGCGGTCGAAACGGAAGCGAAAGGTCGGAGTGCTGAATGAAATTTGCAGCACTTGCTCTGTCAGCAACTGCAAAAACGCTTGAGCGGTTTTGCTGCGGACGGTTGGTTGCACTACGCCCACGTCAGCTGCAGAACTCCTGACGTCACAGACAAACGGTTGTCATTCTGTTTATGTGTTTTTGGCATTTTAATGTTTGCATTGTTTGTTCAGTTATTCGCTGCTAACAGATTGCAAGCATAACTCTTATTTGACTGCGGACAATCACTTAATCCTGTTGACGTGAGTGTGAGGCTAGTTTATTCAACGGAAGCAGTCCAATGTTACCATCGCAGGGTCTTGCCAGCAGCTTGTTCTCGAAATCCATATTGTTCGTAGCGAACCATCAATCACAAATGAAGTTGCAAGCCATTGTTGCCGCAGTATATGTAGGTCAGAGACTCGCGACAAAGCGCACCCAAGATTGTCAGCAACGCCCCAGGGCTTGAGTTCGATGTCCATTGCAAGTGGTTCTCTGGCTGCTGCTGCTGTGGTTGAAAACAGTTTATTCCACGGAAGTTCCTTGCGCACCGTGCTTCCTTCTGCAGACAATGGTTTTATAATAAACAGGAAAATAAAGACAATAAACAACTTAAACTTCTTGTCATTCTAGTATAAAACATTTCATCCGCTGCCTCCAACGAGGCGAGGGGTCCGAGTTGGGTCCACCAGCGTGTTTTGGAGAGTATGGCTGGAGTTAACGTTTGATCTAATTAAATGGAATGGGCTTTCAAGACCGGTCTGTGGCATCCGTGAAACTTCAACCCTACGGCTTGGCAAGCGTTAAAATCGTGTCCGACCACGCGATGAGTTCTGTCGTCGTTGCGTTTGTCGCACTTGTACCTGGGCGCGTCGTAAGTTTTCTCCATGAATACGGAAGAACACGTTATAACTTCTTTGCGTTGGAATAAACTCAATGCTGGTTCGACGTTTTGATTTCCGGTGGTTGTCGTTTTGTTGGGTGCGCGGCGATTTATTATTTTTCTGCGGCGTGTCCTGGTTGAAAATTCAATTTTTCCTGCGCTTTTTGAATTGGCCACACTGGGCGGAAAGAACAAGGGTGGCGTCCGGTGACGTCAGCGTTTGCGTAGTTGATGGATGGTGACGTACCGGTAACAGACTCGACCTCCTTTAGTATTTCAAGACAAACGCGTGGTACTGTCAGATGCCAAGCTAAAGCTTATGTTTGACGTGTGACGTGTGCGCTTTTCTCCGCGGATTTTCTCCCAAAGACCTTCCTCTGTTATATACACGAAGTGGGAAATGATTTCCTGCAATCTCTAATAAAAGCATTGTTACCATTGCTTTCTGCGAACTGTGAATCGTTGAGAAGTTTGAAAATGTATTTTCGATGCACTGTTGTGCTACAATTCAAAGTGTTAGTCACTTAGTGTAGCACAGGTTGTTGGTATGCGGAGGGCAAAGTTGACCCAATTTTTACGACGAGTCAATATTTTTGGTTGCAGCTACCAGTTACGCATTAGGTGTGGATTGTAGACTAACCTTCAGTTACTTCCGTTCCATTTTTCCTCCAGCTTGTTAGGCCAAACCTTAGAGTATGTCTTCCCAGCAATTTAGACTGGCAGACTGGTACATTCATAGTCTGTGTACACAGGGCGAGTACAAAAACGCGGGCAAATCAATAAAAGCTTCCAGCTATTCACATAGTCAGATCCTTTGTGGCAGTGCTATTCTAGCATCAGTCTTGAGCGAGTGTAACGAAACACAGCAGAATGCTTTATGTACAAACAGTTGACAATGATCTCATTTTCCACCCTTTACTGTTCGCTTGCACCGACTTGCCTTGTGTGCTTATATTTTTCAGTGACCACTCTTGTGCGACTAGTTGCGCTTTCACGTTTCGCCATGCACACCCGAAAAATTATTGTCCTTCGCGAATGTGGCCATTTCATCTGTTGTTTGCTTTATTGTCACAGTGAGTCGTTTCGCTATCAGTGCTGACTGATTTACGGCGCAACAGTGCGCTGCGTTTGTTTTGGCACTATTGATTCACATCTCCCTATTGCGTAGCAAAATGCATAGGGAAAGCAAACAGAACGAAACTAATCAAATGTCTCTTGCCCTTTCAGGGCGCAGTTAAACATTAATCGGGCACGGTGCGCATGCGTGTTTGTGGAATTGTAATGTCTTGGAAGTTGTTGAAAAGATATTAAGCGCTGTTTAAACACTCGCGTGTTTCATTGTTCGTTCAAGGAAACGGCATGGGCAGTGCTGTGTTATATTAGCCAGTTTGACTGATTTAGAAAACGACTGTGAATTTATTGGAATGCACCTTAAAGCTAGGCAAGTTGCCTACGAAAGCAGTTGCACTAGACATCGGATGGATTTAACTCGCGCACTTCTCGAGCTCCAAGCAGCAGAATAAACCAACGTGTTGTGCTGCCAGTTTTTCAACGCTAGTTGTGTGTCAGAACGTCGAGAAATGGATTGCACAAATTGATGGGCTGAGCTGGAAACGGTGACGGCAACAACTGACAACGCTAGGCAGCTAAATATTTAGACGCTTAGCCGCCTTCATTACTGCTTTTGTGTTCATTGAGGTTGGAAAGTTTTTGTGCAAGCAAAAGCTTATTGAGCCTAGTGCTTAGTTTGGTATCCATATTGTTCATAAGATATTTTTCAAGCACTTCAGATAAGCTTAGTAGCTACTTTTCGGTATGTTAACATCCCTAATACTGAGTTTGCAATGTTTAGGCAATGATAGCTGAACGGACTGATATTTTGTTGAGGAGGAGTGGGTATATTTGTTGCGCTGCACTGCAAACGGGTAATAGGCTAAACTTTCGAAACGTCTTCAACCTGTTTTTTTCACGTTTTTGCATAAAATGCTAATTTGTGCTGTGTTTGAGGTGAACAACGCTGGGCTCTGAGCTGGCGTCCACCTTGCTTTGACTTTTGGTTTGTAAAACTGAAAGCTTGATATTGTCGCCTTAACTTGAAGTCAAACACAGCTAATTAAGATTGCCTTCATTCAAAAGATTTAAGTAGACGCGGAAATGTAGTGTAGAACAAGATATGAAATCCCTGCTGGAAAATGAACGAGGCAGTTGCTTTGCTAGCAGATCAGAACTAGTCTTAATAAAGGCGGATTCGCTTGACTTCATACAGTAGTTGCTGACTTCGTGCGACCATTGCCGTAGCTTCTTTATATTCCTTATTTCGTATTTGTCAGCGTAAAGTTTGAGCTATTTTTTGCTTTCTTTTTTTCAGCATAAGGCCGATATTTTATCACTAAACAATGTGTTTTGTAAGTTGTAAAATGACGTTTCCGTAATGGAGTATAAATTGGGTCAGCTGACGTCGACTTTCAAAGATAGATTTCGGACGAACTGCCGGGCCCAGCGTGCACACGCACTCTGACCTGATCAGTTTTAACTAATGAACTCGAGTAATAATGTCTCGGTATTGCAAGACATCAGCCGCTATGTTCCTGGAGGATTAACTACGCCAAGTATGCAAAGCTCGCCCGCTGTCGGCTTTCCAACCACGCATGGATCTGATCCTGCCGCAGCCCAGTCTTTGTATCCCCAGTCCTACAATTTACCAACGTACGACGCAGGTGCAGGACTGACGAATCCATATGCTCGCGAAAACGTTTTCACAGCTCCGACCAGCTCATCGTCCGGAATTCCGCTTGGAATTAGTGACCTAACCCCATCTCTCTTCGGTTCCAGCGTCCTGAGCTCTAATCCTTATCACCCCACACCCCATCCCCTGCATCTTCCCCAACGAACTACTCCTAGCCTGTTGAATTACGGGCAACCACCCATTCAGCCACACACCCAAAACCCTTTGTTTCCATCTCCTTCCCCTTATTCTCGTTATGCCAGCCCACTGCCAATGGGCTTACCTCCCAATCAACCTGGTTATCTTCTGTCTTCTCCACATATGATGTCGAGGTAAATGTTGCTCTGGTGTTCTAACTTTTTGCTCACACTCATCACCTCTTACGTTTTGTCGCACCCCATTCATTCAGTTTACACAAACACATACTGGTGAAACCTGAAACTTGTAAGCAGAGCATCAGTGATCACTGGGTATTTGTCTCTGGAGCATAGACTGCCTGAAGAATGATTAGTTAATTAGTGGACACTAATTTGGCAAGTACGGACCCAATCATTGATAGCAAAGTTGCACAGTATGTTACACATCTGAATCCTAGTTCCTGTGGAAGTTTACCAACTCTGTTGTCGTCGTAAGAACTGTGACCCTCTCATTTAATGTTGGAAGGACAAAAGCTATTCTGCTTCGAGCTCGAAATATAGTTAACGAGATTTAACCCTATATGTGGTGAAGTTAGAAGTACATAAACAAACATGAAAAAATTGGTCTTCTTGAACGCTGATTGCTGCTGCGTTTGCAACAGACAAGTGATGACTGTTGAAAATGGCTCAGATTTTTCACAATGTTGTGAGATCGAATCCACACCTTTGCGATCGGCGCACGCAACGTGCGACGTAACTAGTTGCTTTTTTTAGTGCCAGCGCTTTGCCAAGGTGCGTAGTGCGGTAGTTTGGTCCTCATTGTGTCATTGCCAAGTGTGCTTCTGCATTTGCAACGACTCTCTCGCTGCGTTTGTTGTCAGTCAATCACAGCAGCATGAAGCTGATCGAAGTTGCCCGTAATATTTCATTGTGTTTGAGGTTAGCTTACAAAAACAAACTAACGGAAGTAAACGTATGTTTAGATTTCCAAGTTTGCATCCCAGAGGGCCTTCGTCTCTCGCAAACTACGGTGTAAGCGCCGATGGAGCGCTAAGGCCACCCTTTACTTCATCCTTGCTAGCAGGACCTACAGGTAAGCAGTTGTTCTCTAAAGCTAATATTTTCTACGAGTCTTCTCGTCGTTTTTTTTTATATTCTGTGGCTGAAGACTGGCTTTCGGACGACAACTCGATATGTTGTAGTGCAACTTGAAGTATAAATAGTATTATTACTAACGACGATTTAAACTTAAACTCACGTTGGGATTGGGCAGCCTCTTTGAGGATGGGGGCGTTGTGTCCGCATGTGTAAATTGGCAGTGGGTATTGAAACATGTTTGCACATTCGACCTTGCCTGATGTCGTAGTGTCGAGTTTTAACCAATGCCATCGTAAATGGAAAATAAGCAAGTCTTTGGATAATGAGACAGAAGTTGTCGAATTAATAAGATGGTTTACCACACCAGTTCATGCAAAAAAATGGATGCATTATATTGTGTTGAGCTGAGTTTATTTGGCGATGTGGCGATAATTGGGAATTTACAACTTGTGAATTTACAACATGACACAGGCAAGTAAAGTACACTTCTTTCAGATCGCAAAGGATTGGGTATGACCTCCTCGCCTGCTGCTAATATGAGCAACGGAGCCGAAATGGACCACAGGACTGAAGTGAGTGTAAGTCTAGATCTTTTGCATGTGTCTGTCGCTCTGTATCGTTTACCACACAAATTGGTTCCAAGCAGTTCTATTGACAAGGGTTGCAGACTAGTGCCCAAATGGATAGAGTGCACATGTTCGATGTTTGACCGGCAACTAACGTACCAGATGCTAGATTCACCATGACGAGTTTCCTAAATTCTGAAGCGTAGTTGTTCGTATTGATTAGTGCGTTTGCAAGATCTCGTGGTGGTTCAGATAAGCAAGTACCATCCAATACAGCTAAACATTTGTTGCGTCATGCACAATCAACTCGAAGGTATCAGCAGTGCGAAGATCAAAAGCTCCAGGTTTGCTGTAAGCTTTCGAGGAATCAGCTGACTCGTTTCTGGTTTCACTTTTTTTCAATGATTCAAGCTTGCGCACATCTGTATCCAAGTAACTGCTCTCCACAAGGAAGATAAACAAGGAATCAATCAGCAAATTTCCTATCAAAAAAGTTTTTATCTTTCTTGTGGAGAGTAGTTACTTGGTATCAGCTGTAGTTCTGTTGTGCATTGAACCTGTAGTAGTAGTTAGTACTGGTTTAAATTGGAGTTGGAGTTTCATTTTAAGTTCAGATCCATTCGAATTGCTTCTTGGTGACCGTGATGACTTATCTTACCTGCAGTGTGAATTTTGCTATCGTACGGTTGCGAGCTACTCTCGAGGTTAAATTCAAACTTGACGGATATGCTGCTCGCTTCAGAACTTGTGTTCACACGGCGTTGTTTACGGTATAGACGTTGGGTTGCGCCCAGAGATGTTTTTGCAAGACTTCGTTTTCAGTGGTGGCATGCTTTATCTGCGGCGTTAATGAATCTTTCATGAGCCTGGAAGTATACATCTGTCATTTTCCATTTCCTAGTTAAGGCAAAGAAAAATAGGCAGGCGGTGAGCCCTTTCAAACGAATGAAGCGACTTCTTACATGCGAAGCATCATCGTGGTCGGGGTTTTTGGTGTGTGTGGTATCTTGAACGATCATCCAGCCGCAGAGCTGAAATGCCCGTGTTAGCCAGATAATCGCGTCGATAAGTAGAGCTGCATTGTTCGAGTAACAGTGATGTGCCAGAAAACGTTGGTATTACGCCTCAAGGGGCCATCTCGCTCTGCAATGAGCATGCAAAACAGCTGTCAGCCTGGACTCTTGGTTTTACCCGATTTGCAGCTCCGGTTCAGCATAGGTCCTCTGCAAATTGTTTGTGAGGACAATATTTGTGTTACATGTCGATTTGGCGTCGTATTGCTAAAACGTGACAAGTTATTTGCTGTTCGTTGCACACTTGGTTGCGGCGGGGTGAAAGGGCACACACACGGTTCCGAAGCAATGGCTTTTTTCTTTTCGAACGTCGTTCCTTTTGCAGAATTCGCGAAAGAAGAGGAAAGCGTGCGGGCACTGCGGGCCGTGCCAGCGCAAGGAAAACTGCGGTTCGTGTATGAACTGCGTCAACCGCGCGAAAGGAAAACAAATATGCATTCATCGCAAGTGCGAAGTTTTGAAGAAAAAGGTAAGCGAGAGTGTTGCTTTGTTACACTCTGTGAAAAGAAAGAACAACAATTACAAGCACTGCGTTTGCTGCAAGCCTTCGCGGAAACCCATCGAAAAAATTTGCTGACTGATTAGAGTTCACCACCTTAGCGGAGACTAGGCACTCTGTGAAAAAAAAACGAAAATATTAATTGTTTGTCTTTGTCCGGTTTCGTTTCACTGATTTCGTCCAGTTTCGCTTCGCTTATTTCGTCCGGTGTCGCTGATATTTTGCTAATTGTCGAGTTCGAAGTTACTCTTGAGAGAATGCAGCAGTCCTGGATGCTTATTGCTGATGTCACTTCTTTCGTTATGAAGCCCAGGTTTTGTTATGCCAGTTGACCACTATACAGCCAAACCGTATTTCTCACTTCTTCAGTTGTGGTTCTTCAAGACAGCTGCGGAGTCATTATTTACGAGTGGTCCTTGTTCCGCTCGCGAGTGTAGAATGCTGTTATTCAGAACACTTGTTTTTCTCTCAGAGCCACTTGCTACGCTGCGACTGAATCATGTTCACTTGTCTCTACCCTTTTCCGTGTTTGTTCGTTTGCGCAGCAAACAAACGCCTGACTGGCTTAGTTTGTCAGTTTCGATTTATTTGCTTGGGCTGTTGCATTGTTTTGTTCGTTTTGTTCGACGGCAGTTTGCTGTCGAGATTTTGATCCGTAAATTCTTGTGAGAAACGTTTGCACCAAACGCATCACTCTGAACCTACTTTTCAAAAGATGTCAAAGCAGTTCGACCACGTAACGGCCTCAATGTCACGTCACAAATCGGCTGGTGCTTAATCGGGGCTTACGTACATGTTGGCTGGTTGCAGCTACAGCGGAATTTCGTGTCTGTCACGTCCTCACGAGCTTGCCAGTGGTTATTGTGGCAAATGTGCTTAACGTCAGTCAAAACTTTAGCGTAAAACCAAAGCGATCCAGTTTTTAAAAGAATCTGCTTTTTACGTCACAATCGCCGCCATGCGTGTAGGAGCGCAGGTTATTTTTGGGTGTGGTATTTTGATTGCTCAATCTTAAGGACACTCCAGTTTCCAAGCCGAGCCTGAGCAGGACGTAGCAGTGGAAATATTGCGCACTCTATACGCGCACAAACCGTTTCATTAACGCATTGATCGATTGAAAGCTGGCATTTGATTCACGGCAGCTGGAGCGTGTTTCTTGGCATTGTTGTTGGCGGGTGCGATGGTGGCAGGCACGCTTTCTACATCAGTGTGTGTTGCAAAATATGATCAAACTTTTCACGCAAACCCGGTGCTGAGAACAAGAAATTTAAAGCGTATTTCTCAGACTTCCTCATTTAATCCAGTTACTCGCCAAGCTTGTGCTTGGTTTTTATGGCGATGGCTTGTTATCAGTTTTTTTTACTTCTGTGCTAGGCACTTTTACCATTGTCAACTTATTCACTTTCCATAAAGTGTGGCATCGTTACATTCGTCGCTTCGCAAACTGCTCATAACTTTCACTGCGATGAGATGCCACCTAAAATGCTTATCACTGCGGCGCGTGCCTTCAAGTGTGACAATTGGTTTGCGGTGACCAATATATTGTGACGACACTTTGCTTGCCATGACAGAAATGGGGAGAGGTTGTGTTGGCAGCAAGTGTGGTGGTCATGGAGTTGCGTTTAAATGCGAAACTTTCCGGCCCGTGAACGTAGAACTTGGAGCAGTAATAAACGAAACGAGAGTGCTCCTTGAAAACGTTTGTTGCATTTTATTTGACACTGTTTACTCAATTTATGCAGCAGTCACACACGTTCGCCAACGTTCGCTTTGTGTTTCATTGCTTTTCATAAAAATGAGGTCAACGAGATATAAGATCAGGTTTTTGAGGTGTTTTTGGGATCCGAGTCGGGTCCCTAGAATTGAAAATCGGGTCCGTAAAATCAGAAAATTATCAAGGAACACATCTAAACGGATATGCAATCAATATTATGAAATAGTGATAATGGAAATTTTTCGGGTCCCTACAGGTTCATACCGGGTACCTAACGTTATCCTTAAAAAAAACTGTATAAGATGTATGCTGCAAGTTCGCCTAGACCCCTGCATAATCAGTTAAGTGTTTGGAAAAAAGTATATTTCGCATTGGACCAAAAATGCTGGTGTGATAACTGTCCTTAGCGTGGCTGGGAAATAATTTTGTGTTGATGTTCCTCCAACCCGCCCTTTTACTGGTTGCTTGCAGTAGAGAAACACAAGTATGTGACTTTGCGTTAAGACTGTTGTTAACACTTTTTGACCCGAGGGCCGAATTCGCGACTGCCTGGCCACTGGAGGGCCACATACAGTGCGATTTACGTAAGCCATGCAAAAGTAGGTTGTTAAAATATATTGTAGTTACAATAATAACAACAAAATCACACCGTTTTTTACACTTTTATAGCGCTGCTTGCAACTAAGTGCTGCTACGGCAGACAAGTCAACAAGAGACAGGCAGCAGGCAATGCCTTAGCACTGCTGTCCACAGTCGGAAACGTGGTGCTTGAAAAAAATGTGTTAAGTATTTGGCGGGCCGGATTAAACTGGTTGGCGGGCCGGATGCGGCCCGCAGGCCGTATTTTGGTCACTCCTGTCATAGATAGTGTTTTCCAGCATGGGGTCCGGAAAATATAGCCTCTTCTTACATGATAGCACGGGTTAACGACATTTTGTTATCGGTTGAGGCAACGTTTGCACTACCAGAATCACTTCAGTACGATGATCCAAAATATAAAATCAGAATTTCCCCATGATGTCAGCTATGGATTTTCTTAAACTGAATAATTAAAAGGTCAATTGTCCGGGATGATAAGTTACATAATAGCGGTCGGGAGCAGAAAAGGTTAGGAACCATTGGTTCATGACGCCAGTACATTTTACCTTAATTCATTTAAAAGGGAACAAAATGTTGCTGCTGTTTTAGTTCAACGGCATTTTCAGGCATAGGTAACGTCTTTGTTACCATAGATTTGGAGTAAGGTTGAATCCAAACAATTCAAGCTCATGAAGGCCGTGCCAGTGAATCCTCCATGTTCATTGCGAAGTAGCCACACGCAGGCATGCATTTTTCCGAAGAGTTTGTGACAAGAGAAGTTGAGAACCACTGGGCGAGGACATGACTCATTGCTTACACAAATAGTCTCCTTGTCATCTTTCACAAGAACAAATTGTCATGAGCCAATTAGTAAGTGCAGATTTTTAATCACAAACTGTGTTATGTCCACCAGCAGTTTGCCCGGATCAACACAATTAACAAACACCTGCAGCCACAAAATATTTATGGCTTGTGCCATTGGTGGCGGTTGTACCGGCGGCAGTACACATGCGCTTCTAGAAATGTCAACGTGCGCAGTTCATTCAGTTACGCTGTGCTTTCATCCATCGCGAAAGTGAGACATCTTCCTTATCTCAAGACAATTTGCAAAAGTTTTGTTTTTCATAATATCAAAAAACTGCATTCGCAAGGATTCTAAGCATGACTGAATCTGCAAGAAACGCTCTTTTGCACAGAAAAGAAAAACAACACCTGTCTGAAGTGATAAGAGGTCAAGTTTGTTGGAAAAAAACATGATTTCTTCGCACATTAAAAAATGCAGGAATTTATTGCATGCGTAACAAGTGCGTGATTTGTTCAATATTCTGAAATAAGAAAATTGTGCGCTGGTTTCAAACCATGTAGAATGATTACGTACTTCTTGAAAAAGATTTCATGACTGAGGATTCGCGCAGTTGCGTGAAATCGATCTTTATTTAAAAAAAATCGCTGATTGATGCGAATTCGCCGCCTTTGCGCGGACTAGCTACTTTCTGACAACTCAATGTTTTTCTACAAGTTGTGAAGTTGATAGACCGCTCCATTATATCCGCAAAATAAGTATACCGTCACGTGATTAACAAGATTTGTCTGACGATAATATTCCTAGCAAGTGACAGGTTTGATTGCGAGCGGCCAGCGCATACTTGTTTTAGACACAGCACTACTCATACTGCTCCAGGCGACAATTGCTGAATGACAAACATTTTTAGATAAAGTGGCAGTGCTTCAGAAAAACGCCGATTAAGTGGCTTACCGTAATTGCTTTGAGATAGTTTAATTGCGTTGAGTGGATCTAAGTAATCAAAAGCTGTTTACCGCGCTGCTATTGGAATTCATCGGAATGCACGGTTTTGCCTTGAAAAAGAAAATTAACGCTTGTTTTCAAACGCTTGTCAAAGATGTTTTTGTATCGTTTTGGGATTAAGTTTCAAGTTTTTTATGCATCCGAACAAATTTAATTAGGTCCGTAACTTACCCGCAACGGCTTGTTTCGACTGGAAATACATTTTCGTTGAAATCACGTTGAACGTAATCAAGTCTTCCTCGATCGTTGCCAGCCCTGTCAACTGCTGGAAAGTCTTCGTCTGCCAGCAATTGGCCGAATTTTTTTGGTTTGTTATGTGCTGGTAGGTAAGGGGGAAGCGAACGTTTTGTTCGCTGAATCATCGGTCCACAAACGCGCAGAGTGTTTGTGACGCACGCAGTAGCACATGCGTGATGATGGCTGCAAGAGATGCAGGCAGTAGAATTGCGTGCCCTCGTGTACGGGAACAATACAGATTCAAAACCGGTTATGAAGGCTTGAACGTACGTTGTCTTTTCGATTCTACGTTCCTGAACTGTACCGCACGATATTATCAACACTAGCACATGCGACCATACAAACAAAGATTTATGTTGGTGGCTTGTTTTCATCGATTGGTTCGGTCGTTCTTTACTCACACCCATCTTGTGTCATGGGAGGTCGCGGATGACTCCTGAGTTTTATCATCAACAACACATGACATATTTGAGGCAATAGTCGCTTGTCAAACAGAGCAAGTGATCTGGCGCTTGATAACTGCATACCTGTCGTTGGTACCACTTCGAATCGCGGTTTGCACTTGAAGAGGTTTCGCTATTTTTCTTCACTAATAGCTTTCATGCAATTAACGGCGCGTGGTGACTCAACACGCCAGGTTTAGAAGCTGTGCACGGCATGCTGTCTCAGCCAAACACAAGTCCACCAGCGTTTCAACACATATACGGCATAGTGTGCTTTTTCAGCCAGCACTGTTTGCCGTTATCTTTCCAACTATCCACATCGTATATTGTGCTGCATGTTCTTATGACCGCGTTACAGGCGATCGGTCTTCGGAGAGTCTTTGATGATCAGTTGCCTGCGGCTTGAGGTTGCTGTCTTCTATGGAAATTTTAATTGCTGATGTAAATTTAGCAGTTGTTGCAGCGTTACACCTACACAGCCGAGCGCTTTTCCTCCTGCAACAGTTCCACCTTTGTAAAATTTTATTTTTAAAATGGTTTTGATAATTCTCGCTTGTGTCAAAACTCATCTTCACCTCCCTTCACACAGCGCAAGTGTGACTGCGAGTTTGGTTCGTCGGTATCTCAATGGCTCCCTTTTTTAACGATGTGTCGTTAAATCGGCTAGATCTTCCCGCAGAGTGACAGCCATTTTGTTTTTTATTTGAATTTGCTGATTGTTGTTTCGTTACGGATGTTAAAGCCTTGACCGTAGGTTCACAAATTCACATCTGCTAATTGGCAGCAATTCTGCAGGGATCGTGCATTGCGTTTCGCTGGCAACCATGTCCAGTCTTGAGACTGAAGTTTCTGACCTACGTGATCCGCTCTCTCAACACATCTTTGGTCTGTAACTGTGGGACCAGTATAACGGTGATACGTAACTTTTCCGAACTCAAGCCTGTTAACATTTTAACTGACACCTGTGGTAAGCCGTGGGGCAGAAAAGCTACAAGCTTTCTGCGAACACATTGTTCGTGAAGAAGTGCTGAACTCATGGTGCTCAAGTGCTCAGAACAACCCATTCCCGTTTCAGATGGGAAGCACGAATGACAAGTTTTCTTGGCGTTATTATTTGCCAAGCTATTTTCGAGACATCCCCTTATCCACTGAATGAAACTTTTGTTTGCGACAGGAAGCTTGGGCAAAGCATGTGTTGTTGTATCTTGGGCATTATTGGCTTCCTCAAATGCGCGGCGTCGACCCGCTATATAATGTTGATAGATCAGCTTTTTGAAAGCTTGAATAGGCTTGTTTTGTGCTCGCCATTGTTGAATCTGTAAGAAAGGAGCAATGTTCACGTGCAGCCGCGCAAGTCCGCCTTCCATCTCATTTCTCGATGTGTGCGAATTGACAGGCTGTCGCGCTGGGACACTAGCCTTACATCCCTTCTCCAACTAAAGCATCGTCGAACATTTTTGGGGATTTTCGATTCTAAGTTCGTTATTAAGCTGTAGCGAGGTGTTGCTCGTGATTTAGGTTGATGCTGAGAATATAGCAGGTGTTGAATCAAAGCCGCGAATCTATTTTGCAATATGAATTGAATCCTTTGAATCAATATGAATTGAAACGAACAACGAGAAACAAACGGTCGATGTCTGTGCTTTGTACTGGTCTTGATGCCCCGCAGCTGACATGTCCTCAGCGGACCCTGTCAAATCAAAGTCGAATTCTTAAGTTGCCGTCGTAAATAGAAACATTTTCCTTGGCGTTTACTTCAAAAAACAGTGTGTGGTGGAGGATGACATGAAGCAATCTGAAAAAAGTACAATTTTTTGTAAAATGTTTGGCCCTGTGTGAAGAGAATGCTGTTGCGTTTGCTTTGTTGTTTCTCTGGGAAACACTAGTTGTGATTCGTTACCCTTGACTGAGTATTGGCGTGAGCGCCTAGGCTTGTGTGAGTAGGTGGCTCATATCTTTCATTGGCTTGGTGGTCAAAATTTTTTATCTGTTGTGTTTTTTAGGCTCATTGGTTCAATAACCTCTTGTCAAACAGGGTAGAAACCCGCATGCGGCCATTGCGAGCGTAGGTGTGGATCGCGCCCTTGTGTTGCACTTTTACCGACTCGAGGCTAAAGGTTCTTCAGGTGTGAATAACGAACCTAAAAATAGGCTTTTTTTCAACCCACGCTTGCGCTCTGACGCAGATGCAGTTTGGTTTCTTCCTTCAACTTGGAAGGTTTCACTCGCTGCCAGCCTTAAGAAGAGAACTCAGCAAAGCAAAACCAAACAAACGGCTTATTTCTTTTGGAAGTGGTTGCAGCTTTGTACTGTGTGATTGGCCGACTTCCTCGACCACGTCACGGTGTGACGAGGTTGGTTGAATCGCGAACCACGTGACCGCAAACTTTTTGAAATTGCAGTCCTGCCCCGGTCGCTCGTGAAATCGAGTTCTTGCATCGATGCAATGTGAATTTTTGATCGTCGAATCGCATGCTGCCCCTTCACGACCTGCCGCCGTTCATCTTCCTTATCTTGGCTGGCGATTGGACTGCTCAGTGCTTTCCTCTAAATGTAAATGACATTAAATGCCTACACTCGATCGATGCATTAGCTGGCTGCTGCCAGAGACCTCTTCATTGATTCGCCGTAATTTCAGATCATGTTCTTTCACTGGCAAACGGTGTTAGTTGCAGCACAATCGATTTCTTTCTGCTGTTGGTATGCCGGCCACCTGGTTGACCGGGATGCATCATTTGCAGTGAGCATACAGGGTTCATGCCTTTAAAGTCGTCTTGAAACTCCCTTGCTCCTGTCTTTGTTTCGGTTGTTTTATCAGGTGTTCTTCGATTGGAAATTTAAGTTGTTCTACGATGACTAATAGCGCAAAAAACAATTGGGATTAATCCGTATTGGTCGCTTCGAAATGCAAACATTTTCATCGTCAACAGAGATCGAAACGTTAAGCGTGATTCATTAAAATGATTAAATGATTAATTGTTGTATACGACTTCGCTAAAACAAGATTCGCGCAATTCCAAATCTGTTCTTATTCTACTGTTACTTGGTAGCCCAGTGGGTTTGTCATCCCTGGCGATTTGCAGAAAACTGACAAATGTCAAAACTTCAGGCACGTAGTGCTTCCAAGCTCGGATATTCGGCTTCATGGAGGGCTGCATGAAACAATATGTCACAAGCGCTAACTAAATCTTTTTCAAACGTTTCACTCTTTTTTAGGCTTGGCGAAGCCCCGAGGCTTGTGTTGCACAATCAGAATATCAAGTCACGTGATTTATGTGTGCCAGTGCTTGTCGAACCGCCCGAAACAAACGCGTTGCACCCAAAACGCCCACAAACTCGTCGCTGCTTCAGTCGCGCTTTGCGACGTACTGCCCTGATAATCCCACTCTTTGCCATTGTACAACAGTAAAAGAAACTAGACCATCTGCTGAAGTAGCCCATTGAAAGCCAGTTCCCTATTTGACCCCATTAGTGCTTATGGAAGCGAGCGATATTGTCCCGGCAGTCGGTTAGATCGCCAATTTTCTCACGGCCACTTAGAGCATTTTGTTTTGTTTGCTTTGTCTCTTGGCAGAGCAGCAGCGCTCATTCAAATCCCGATATAGAGTTTCATCATGTTAATGGCGTTTATTCTTACCACTGTTGCTCGTGTAGCACGATTTTTGCCTGCGATTGATTGAATCTGTTTCGCGCATTGTAATGGAAGCTTCGCATTCCTCTCTCACTTCATACCTGTGTTTAGTGGCGGGCCCCATAGCGCATAATGAGTTAAAAGCGGTTTTTAGGCAAACTTGCGCGATATTTCTGGCCTGAAAGTTTTTCCTCTTGGGCCGATTGCAGGTGTAGCAGTTAAATCAATCGCAAGTCAAGTGGTAATGTCCTTGTTTGAAGTGCTGTGGTTCTTCATTACGGCTTGGAACGTTTAAGTCTTGCTGGGCTCTGAAGCGCTGCTCGTCCATTCGTTGTCCTTTCTTCTTCCTCTGTAGTCGTTGCTTATTCTCATATGGGAATGAGAACGTTGAAAAAAGTAACGATATAAAGATTTTCTAATCAAGCACTCGGTTGTCCGCTGCTGGTGTGCCAATTAACAGCTTGGCACAAGAGCACGCTTGTAGTATAATTAATAACTTCACCAGAATTTATTAGTCTTCCGCTAGATGTGGTCAATTTAATCCAAACACCACGCAGCGGCGGTGGTTATGCATTCCATTGGCCAGGCGACTGTGTAATTTTTGCTGTACTTTACAACAAGAAACGCTCGTTTGTCTCCTGGCAACTTTAATGAACTGCACTCCAGAAACTGGTTGCTCGCCTGTCCAAGCCTCTTTCAATCTTAATTTTTAAACGTTGATGATACGAGCGTATCCAGTCAGGGTTGGCGCCGTGTTTGCAGCTGTTGTTAAACGCATTCATCTCGTTTCCAGGACTATCGCATTGACCGTTTTCATATGCCCTAATGCAAATGTTTTTGGATACGCGCGCGTCGTCACGACCTTCTAGTGCAGACAGGGATGGATTTAGGGAGCGCGGAGCCCTAGGCCATCTTAGCTTTTGGGGCGCCACGCAGGTGTGACCTATTTGGACGTTTGTCTGAAAAGCATGAAAATATACCCCTCTTGTAGTGCCCCTCAAAAATCTATATTTTGTGGTGCCGACTTTGGTTTTACGATTGCCTTTTCGATTTTCAACAGAACTTAAAAACTCTCCTACATTCTTCTCCAGAACAAGATTTACCTATGCGTAAATCCGTCACTGAGTGCAGGCAGGGGTCTCACCTTTTTTGGCAGAGAGCCACATGAGCTATTGTACAACAGTTCGAGGGCCGGACATCTTACGTAATGTGATTGTTTCGGGGTATGTCGTATTCTACCAAATCTAGAAATGTTTCGTAGATTTGTTTTTTTTTTCCATTGCTGACAAAATGTCCGTGCGGCCAGTAGTGTGGAGACCCCCTGCTCTAGTGCATAGCGACGACGGCTTGTGGAAATAGAATAGATTTTCAACTTGTAGAGAAATTGGTGTAACGCGCATTAGGAAAAGTAAAACTCGATTTCTTTGCTCTGATGTTGTGAAAGGCGCCATGCTCTCGTTCTCGGGAAATAATTTGCGCTGCCGTGAACGCTACAAAGCAGAAAGAAACGTTTACGCTGGGCCAGAAGAGAAAGATGAACCAGGGCTATGGAGCCGGAGCCCAAGCATATTTGGATGGCTGGAGCTGGAGCCAAAAATTTTAAAAGGTGGAGCCGGAGCCTGAAATTTGGGTTCCCGTCCAACAGTCATAGTTTGTGGGGCAAGCGAATTGTACAAATAATACAATGGTTTTTAGTTTTTCTTGGGCCAAATCGTTCCGGAGCTAGAGCCAAAAATTTTTAGAGGTTGGAGCCGGAGCCAAAAAAATTTAGATGCCTGGGACTGGGGCCGGAACCCGAAATTTTGAGTTCCGGCTCCACATCATGAGGTAAACCACACATTCTTGCTGGCGTTGTTCCACTTACCGGCGCGAAGGTGTGACTGCATGTGCGCTTGTGTCAGTGTGGGCATCGACAACTTCAACACGTGAACAACAAGGTAAACACAGTTGATTGAGTGCTGTAGAATTGCAGTGGTCAGTATCCCTCATGTTCGCTCATTGCCTCAACAGCTACTGGTGGTACAGCTTTTTAAATTGTGGACTATGAAGACACTTTCAGTGGGCCACAGCTGTTTTGGACAGACAATGCCGTGTTTCTTTCCTAATATAAACCTTTCCTCATTTGTGTTTTGGCACGGATTCGTTACAGTCCAACGAAATGCACGAAGCGCTTATCATTCGCTTATTCGTTACAAACTTTATTAATGATGAAATAATTTCAACCCAAAGTCGATTTAATTATATCTAATATATAGATAGATGCGCAGTTTGGTAATAAAGGCCAAACAATAAGCAAGATGACATAACAAAGTCCTAAACAGTGAAGTTGAGCGGGACATTCCTTGTGATCTTTCGTCAACAGCGCCAAGAGTTTCATATCTTGTAGCTAATATCCAGGAACAAGTATGTGTACGACAGTAATTCCGTTGAAAAATAAACTGTTTGGGGCCAGTTCGCCCTCCATTTTCAAAATTTTATAACATCTGTGTTAATTTTCGACCAAATGGTGAGCCACGAACCATTTTTTAAAGGAACATGTGACGCACAGGTTAGAAAAGTGGGAAAACCATCGAGTGGCAAAAACCTACTCAACCCTCGGCCAGCGCAGCATATGTAGGTTTGCGTGGAGGGCCCTGCTTGTCATAAAAGACAAAATGAGAAAACGTGTCCGTCCACCCAAAAGTTCCTGGCCTGATCTTGCCGACATTGTTCTGCCGTCCGCGTTCAAAAACGGGAGTGTGTATGCTGGTAGCGCTGAAAGCAAACGCTGGTTGTTCCGCCATGATAAATGATTGTTGCTGTGGATGAAAAGCGCTACAAAATGACCGTTCCGTCGACCGCTGCGCGCTGAAAGCAAGAGAATGCGCGGAGGAGTGAAAGCGCTCGGCGCGCAGCAAGATAATCACTGGGAGCAAAACGCAAACACTATCCGAGAAGCCCCAATTGAAATTCGTGTCACCAAACAACAGGAAATTTATTTTGTGTAAATAGAGGTCCTGCTTCGATGGTTCCCACATCAGTGCCCAGTGCTGTTCATGATTAATTTATCTGTACCTCAATTCATAGCGCTCGCGCGCGCGCGCGCCCGCCAACGCACGACTGGTGTGGAAAACCAACCCTCGCTTTGCTGGACTTTTTTTCAGGCATCGAAGAAAGTACGATCAACTTCAACTGACATGGTGCTTTGAAATCATCTTACGTTTTTTAAAATCGCTCTTGATTGGGGAAACCTTTTAATTTATTGCAAAATATTTCCGTATTAGCTTCTACCAAACTGCATGTAGGCGATTCGTTACGAAATAACGTTATATGTGTCACATTGATGGAGGAACAAGTAGCAGCTCACGTGTCGTTTTTTTTGTTGTTGCAACAAAGCTGTGGCGACATTAAATTCCTTCAAGTACTAGTGCGTCGGCAGGTCACCCGATTTTAACGAGTTGCGATCTGCATCTGCTCGCAAATCAATCTTTCGTGTTTTCTTCTCCCCCCGCAACTACCCCATGTGGCGTTTGTGCAATTTGAGGACAAGAATGCATGCGAACGATTTTTCGACTGCAAACTTTCATTACTAACATCGAACAAGCAGACCCCAAGGGTTTTCTTTCGTGGGTGCCATACTGTTTAATGTTGAAAGCAGTTCAGTCGTTTGTTGGCCACCAACTGTCGCACATAAACAGTTTAATCTGCAGCGGCTTGTCGAAGGGCAAGTTGTTGAGTTTCGATTTGGTTGCTGCGCACGAACAGATCTTTAGGATACAGAGCTGAAGCTGACCCACCAATCAGATGTTGTGGTGGAAGGCTTTCTAATCGTCTTGGTGGCTTGCTATCATTTGTTTGCATGGCCAGAACGACAGCTTTCTCCAAACGAACCATGACCTTCATTCCGTGACGAGTCTGTTGCTGTGAATAAAATGGATGTAATTTTGTTGTTTATTTTAAAAAATCAACGATATGGTTGCCTTGCCGCTTGCATTTAACGTTGTTGCTGATCAGGATTGTTGCTTGCGCGGTTGGTATCTTTTCGGTTCATTGTCAGCTTTCACCTTTTAAATGCCTTACAGCGATTTGTTTATTTGTTGCGGGCGGAAAGACGCTTGTCATCACCTGTGATATTTAGCGCGGCCACTTGCTTGCGATATATCGTATCTCGTTTCCACAAGACTTTTTTGCAGTAGACATGGCTGCACTTCTAACCGAGTTCGCGTGCAGCACAGCTGCAGCCGTAAATTGCGCGCAGTCATAAGCATGCTGTTTGCGCGCCTGATGGAGACACAAAAAATCGATGACCTCAAAGCTCTGTCTACGTCTTTCTGTGACCATCAACCAACTGGCAGGGGGCAAAATGCTGCTGCAATAAATGTGGCCTTTCGCCGAAGATTGAAATCGATGCCGCGTGGTGGTGGCTCCTAAATAGGGCGTTATGACGTGAAGCCGTTCAGACGTAACGGACAAATGTTGGTCTGGCATCACTTCCCACATTCGCCTCTTTCGTCGGTTCGGCAACGATCGGTACGGTTGAAACTGTTCTGTCCAGTGTCACGTGCCAAGTTGATTGTTTCGCTGCACAGCTCCGCGTTTTCAATACGTCATCGCACAGCACACTCCCTTGCCTTTTCTTTTCTTTGCCGGCCAGCTTCAAGAGTTGATTTCCAGGCATCTGGAGCGAGCTCGTGTTCTGACCAGCAAACATTACGCGAATCTCCCTCGTGCGTTCATTAATTGCGCTAATTAAGTTATAAGAAAGTCGCCATGTTTTATTCATGAAAGGCTTTTACGGTTGCGCGCATCAACAAAGCCATATCTGCGTTTGAGCTTTTATTCATATATTTGAAAATCTTGACTCACAGCTGGCGTCCGGCGATGTGTGAGCGGAAAGGAAGCCTTCGTGCTTTTTGTCGTCATGGCGTGTCCGAGTTTTTTAATTTTTGTCTGATCGCGCTTGCTAAGCTGGCAGTTGGCCTGTTTTTTTCTGCAGTCGTATCTAAGCAGTTAAAATTTACGAACGGAAGTTTCATTCTGAAAATAAAACGGATTGTAACTGTGTTTAGGTTTAAATTACTTTTGTATTCAGCGTTGACCGCCAAGGTGTAGCGTTCCGCAAACGTTAGCTGCAGTAAATGTATCGTGGTCCCATGGAGTGCGGCGTCTCATGAAAATACTGGCAAAACAGTCGTGTGTTTGGCATTTTTTTATCTTTGAACACAATCCGACCACAAAACTTTTGGATTTCAAGCGTATTCTCCATTTTTCCAAAGGAGCGTTTGCTGACCACTGCATCGCCCAATCGATGCCACCGTAACGGGTGTGACGTATTTTTGATGAACTGCTCCACATTGCTGCCAACTGCGCAATCCGCGAAATTATGTCTTGCTGGAAGCTCGACAGTTATCGCTGTCTTTTAATTGCGCCGTTTAAACCCGCTGCTGAACAGCATAGAAAGGTAGGCCAGGTAGCTCGCAATGTTTTGGTTATAGATTCAAGCACTTCTCTACTGGGGGCTGTTCATCGTGAAACTACACCGCAGATCATAGCACGTGCAAGTGAAACGTCACACTGTGCGATTGATGCATTGAGTTCCATCGTGACATACCCATGACACTGGTGCTGTTTCCACACATGTGCAGCTTCATCGTTTGATTTATTTCGTGTTTCCTGTGTTGAAAAAACCGCGGTTTGCTCAATTTTGACAATTTGCTCATCAACGGAAAGCGTTGCATCTTGCCGCTGAAACACCAGATGACGCATTCTTGTGGAGCAAACAGCGACAGCTTCATGTGAAAACACTCGATTGGTGTGTTCTTGCCCTTCCTCTATCGCCGTACCGTTGCTATGTAGAAGAAAGAAAAAGTGCCAAAAGCTTTCTGAGCCACTTACAGCAGTCGACAAACTTCTACTTTGCTTTTTATTCCGTTGGTAGTCCAAGTCAGAAACTCGTCGCTTCTCAACGTCAGTCTTACAAACTGCAAAAGGATGAAAAGCAAAGCACGGCTCGGTTTTTAGACGAATGGCCTTTGCGTTGTTTCTCGTTACCACGCATTATCTGCAACAGAATTTTGCGAGTGAGCAAAAGACGCTTGTAGCCTTCATGGTAGTTGTGCGTATATTACACTATTGGGAACTACCGTTCCGTGCAGTAGCCAAGGTATGCGTGGATGAAATTCCGATACCTTCGAAAATGTTTCTGAATGCGTGTGGTGCTCGGGAAAATATGTCAGTTGGTTTTGCTCTACGGCTACGCGGTTGCAAATGATCTTGCGTGCGACATGTCTTTTAAACCATAACTTGAAAGGTGTTTTTAGAAGAAGCAAAGCTTGTGTGGTGACTTTGTGGCAAAGCAAGACCGTCAATCCCATTGCCGCGAGAGTAAAAACAACACAAGCAAAAAACTTTCACCGAATCATTCAAAATCGAAATTCTTCAGGAAGAGCGCCCTGCCTTGCTGTTACCGCAGCCCTGTGTGGTCGAGCGCTTGCCCGTGACACATTAACGCCGCCGCTCTCATCAAAGCCTCTTACCCACGTTTTGACACCTTATCGGAAAGCCGCTAATTTGCAAGATGGCGGCACGTGTTTAGTCGGTCGCTTGCCTTCCGTTCACCACAACTTTTACGCAATTTCGTAGAGGGCTCATTCGAGCGAAGGCGGTGGCTGCGTGAGAGGCGTATTCATCACGTCTGGTCCTCTCGTGCGCCTTTGCGTGCAATGTCGTCTGCGTTTGCTGTAACGCCGTGTGACGGAATCTAGTAATTTCTGCTGAAAAACCGCATTTTTTCCTAATTTCAAATTTTTCAACGTTTGTTTAGTTGCTGTCAGGCCGATGTGTCATAGAGCCACACGTGGTTGTTTGAAAGTGCAAAACCGCGAAATAATAACTTTAGAAGTGTGCAGCTCGTCCCAAGCGCCGTCCATTTTTAACGACAGGAAACCGAAAGCTGGTTAGATGCTGTGCCAAATGCAAGCTGTACACGGTCAGTCCTGATAGCCTTGCTCTATTTTCGTATTTTTTTACGATTTCAGTACCATTGTCGATTCGCTGTTGACATGTGAGTCTTTTTTTCCCACAGCCGGGAAGTACCCCCTACATTCCGACGCCGGAACCAACGACTAAACTCGAAAAGAGAAAGGTCAGTCGAGTGTTTGCTGACGGTACTTGGGTGTTTGAACAAGTATAGCGCTGTGTTAATGAACGTGGCGATATTTTGCGTGTACTTCGCCTGAATTCCTTTCAGCAAAAATCTACTTGCCATGTACGGTAAAAGGCTAAAAAACTGTAGGCACTACCGGAAATTTTTCATTGCTTAATGATGGTTCTTCCGCGAAGTGCATTTTCTAAAACGGCCAGACAGTGCTACTGTGTAAAGGCTATAGGTCGTAATTCTTTGGATTTTCAAAAACGTAATTAAAAAAAGATTGCTGCTAATGCTTTATTCATTGGTTAAATTATCTGTGCTCGTGTATGCTCTTAGTTATTGCCTTGCCAACCTATATTTTGGATTGCATAATATGACTGCCTTGCCGCTAATTTGGGGTTGAATGGTCCTCTCCATCGTGGATGTGCATTTTCTGCCGATCAAGCTGAGTTAAACCTTGTACTGTTGCGAGACGCGTGTGATTCAGGTATAATGCAACGCGCTTGAAGAATTTATTCTTTGGCAGGCTCTAGTCGTTTTGGGCATCAGCACGCTATCACTGTTATAGGAGAAATATTAATTTGAATATTTTCATTTTCCACCATGCGTTGCATGCCAGGTCTCACATGCATTTCGAGAAACTAGAGCGTTTTTCAGTGTTAAGTGCTCGGAGTGTTGCTGCGGTATACTCCAAGAAACAAAGTGTGTTCATGCCAAACACAGCCAACAGGTGGCTTGCGAAATTTAGGTTTTTGAGGTGGGCCGGTTGCAACCACAGCTTCAGCCAAGGCCGACCGCAAAGCACATGTTGACGATTTCGAACAGCTGGTTGGGAAAACTTAATGATTCTGCTGAATAGATTCGGGTGCCAAATAACAAAGCTCCCCTGTGTGGTGTCAAGCAATGCGGGATTATAGGAACGACTTGCAGAGGTTAATGCCTCTGATGAAAACCTGCAAACGCCTTCTCAAGTTCTGATTGCAAATGAAGAAATTGCCTCTAGTTGTTTTTCTTGCGTTTGCGCGCACTTTGGAAGTGACACGCCCTCGTTCGTACGCTGGCAGAAATAACATTGCAAGCAGACTGTCGTCAGGATTGAACAAAAGCTGCCAGTCACGCCCACGTGAAATTCACGTCGATGATTTGGTTCAATCTGCCGCCAGGGCACTGGTTCATTATCATGATTACTAAAACCTGTAATTTATATTTGTAGCAGAGATTGTTTTGCAATCAGCCTGCGATTTGCTGAAAATGTCAGCGTGCCCCGGTGGTGGCCCTCCGGACGTCACTCGCGTTCCTGTATATCAATTTCCTCCAAGTTCGGTGGAGATCTGATAAATATGTACACACTGAGCAAGTTGTGTCTCAAAACAGGTTTACACTACAAAACGAAGTATCGCCAGGCACGGGTCTGTCTAGATTAGAATGCTGTGTTGTGTGAGTCCAGTTGCGTTTTCTAATGTCCTTTTATTGCGATATCTCCGCTTTGTGGCACATTCTGGCATACCTGCCATCGTTTTCTTTCGGTTTTGCTTTGGCCAGGCTGATTCGTTTTTGTTTTTTTTTCATTTATAAAAGGGAAGCGGTCAAATATGTTTCGTGATGCTAGTATCACAAACGTAACGATTTCGTTTTGGTCCCCCAAAAGTTTTTGGTGGAAGTCAGTTCAACAATTTCTTTGAGTTGTTCGCTCATATACTTCGTTGGATTTTGCGGCTTTTTTTCTATGTTAAGACACGCGCGCTTTGCGACGTGTCGTGCTTTGTTTCTTAATTGTCAAGATCAGTTGGTTGTTGCTTTAAAATAGCCAGTGTCGCGTTCCACTGTATATTTAAAAGGGATGAGCTCAAAGTTTTATTATGTATTTATTTACGTGTTTGTCTCCGACAAAACGTCCATATCACCTTAGTTCAAAAGGCGTACCGACATGCTTATGCAATACGCTTGATATGGTAGGAGTTAGTTGGTACACGTAGTCGATATTGTAAAGGAGCGAACCTGAGGCAAGACACCAGTAACAACTGCATTCGTCATTGTCATACAGAAGCGTTACATAGTGGGAGAAAAACGGAGGCAATGCGGAATGCATCGTTCAACCGAAGTGAGCGGATAAAAAAGTGTGAAGACGCGCATCGTTTATCAAGGCACAGTTGATTTCGGCGAACACTTACCATCCTTGGGGTGCAACGCAAAATTCGACAGGCTTTGCTGTTGGCGACGCGAAGGTGTGCACCACAGTCAGCAGCAGGCAAACACTGGCGTGCAAGACGCAAGAAACAGTGTTTCCAACTACAGTGGAGCAAAGGTGCTTCTGAGCACTGTCGCGTACGTTTCACAGTAACTTGACGATAGCCATCATCAGCTTAAAAGAAAAAGCGACCGAAAGTGATGTTTTCCTGTTGCGACGCATGATCACCAGCGAACGTTTGCGATGTTGTGTGTACGGGGGGGGGGCGAGCCGTACAGCGACGTGAAAATAGGTTTAAGACTTTGCGGTCGACGCCGTCGTGTTTTGACAAAACCTAAACCGAGCCAATTTCGGTGTTTGTTGTTTACGTAAGCGGTCTTGAGCAATCACGGCTGGTTTGTTTACACGACCGATTGAAGACATGGCTGAAATACGCCACTGGCCCTTTGTTCGTCACCATTCTTTAATCGCCGGGCGGTGTACTTGAAATCGGGTTCTGTCTGCAATCCCCAATCCCGGCTTTTAACTGCGACTACATCCCAGTATCGATTTTGCGATAATCTGATGGCGGCAGCTTGTCGTTTGTTTGGATTGAACTTAGTGCTGTACAAAGCACTGACGCTGTCTCCAACAAATCCCAAGCATCCGTCTAAAAAAAAGGCTCACTTCAATTAGGTTCACGTGAGCTTTGTGGTTATTTCTTTGGCTGTGTGCGCGATTACATCCCGTCTGGAATTGCCGGTCATCAATGTCAATAAATTGTGTTTAAATAACGTAAATATCTTAAAATACACGAATCAAACACCACTTTGCAATTAAAACATATCCGCCACCAGTTAAGCGCCAAAATCTTGTGTGTCGGAATTTGTCTCAAAATAGACCCAAAATGGTCTACAAAACAGTGGCTATGTTAAAAGCTAAAAGCACTGCACACGCGTGTAGACTGATCTTTCACAATTTTTGTGGCTTTGTTTTGGTTGCGAATGACATCGCCATTTCGCTTCGCCAGCTCTTTACAGAACTGAAAAGGATGTGAAACTGCTGGCAAAGTGACAGCTTTTGTGGTGGTCGGTTGTGTTCACTGGTCTGTGACATGCCATGTCGTCATCGAAATTGCCGTCCATTCAGGCGTCGCGTAGTGCTCCAGCACCGCACTTCGGAGTAAGCGGCAAGGTGTGCGGTCGTATTTGACCAAATGATAACCACGTTTTTGGCATTTCCCGCGCAAACAAAATGTGGCGGTGTTATTAAAGAAAAGCCACCCATGCTAACCGCATTTGCTAAAGCCATGCCAGCAGTTTTTTACGAGCGACGCCGCGGTCACGCTCAGTGATATGCTGCTGTCAGGCGCTATCATCTGTAGAACAGAAAAGTTTATGGTTATCGCGACCGAAAAGGATGAAAATGCAGCGATGCGCACAAAGAGACGAAGCTCTACTTTGCTGTTCACTTCGCTGCCGCCGCAAACCCTGTTCGATCATTTTCAGCACCTTTGTTTATTTTCACACGAACTATCCGAACTTGTTTTGTGCAGTGTGGTTATGCCTGTGGAAGCTTTACTGTACATGAGCTGCAAACGCTTGTGGTCAAAAATGAATTTATTAGCTGTTTGCTAATTCTTTGTTTCAGATGCTCCGATGCTTTTTGATTCGCTCAAATAGGTTTGAGCCTCTCGAAAGTAATTGGCGTTTTCTCGTAACAGCTGTTAGTAGTCTGGCTTCGGTTTCACTATGGTGCGGCAACCAGTGACCTGTGAAATGAAACTTGTTGGAAGTGGCGATCAAGAGGCACATGCGGCTTGTTTTGACAGTTCGGCGTTATTTGGGCTCGAGGCTCATTTAGTACGTGGGCTTGGGTGCATGGGACGGCGCAACCGAATCGAACCCCATTTCACACTTGGCGTGTTTTCAATTTGTATGCTGTTGTCGGCATCATCATCAATCTTTCGGTTTCAAAGGATTCGTATGAGCAATGCACGAATCGTGTCGATGTAATCTTTTCCATACCGCGTCTTGTATCAGTTACAGTCCAGATCTTTAGCCTCTGTTTTACTCTTAAGTTTTGTGTCGTGTTGTCCGTAGCAACTCTCTGAACGACCCGTGGGCCGCAAAAGCGCTCCTTTACGCCAATGAAAACTTTCTTCAGAACTGGGCACCCACAGCCTGTTTTGCGTTGTAATACGAATTGTTTAACAGGTTCATTGACATTTATTTGCTTCCCGCTTTTATGAAATGGCACAAGTGCAGTACGCGCATGACAAAGGTCACATATGATGCGTGCTATTTGTAGGACGTTGGTGTAGGTGTCATAGGTGCCTTGTGGGCAGGAATGTGAACTTTTTGCTAAGACCAGCGAAAAAGAAGATTTGTTTTCCAGCTACCCGAAACGCACTTTCAGCGTCGAGCGCTTAATTCTGTTTAAATACAGCTCGTGGAAAATTTTAGTTGACTCTTGGGTCAAAATAAACATGTTTAAGAAAGAGAAGAAAAGTCAAAACTTTGCACGTAACAGCAACAAGAGCTACATGTAACTGGCATGTTGTCACCAGCAAGTCGCTGGCATATTCTCACTCGCCTACATGTGGCCGCCATGTTTTGACCGACATATGGCTAGCATGTTGTCACCGGCATATGGATGACTTCTTTGGCACGGACATGTGGCTGGCTTGTTTTCACCTGTAAAGCAAGGAGCTCGATCATCTGGGACTGAACAAATACCAAACAAAAACAATGGGACGTTCACGCAAACCGTACCGCTTTCTTGTGGAAAACCAACGAGATACTTTTCGTCTTGCTGGTCGAATCGCTCGCCAAAGATTTGATATCAAAACCTTACAAGTTCGCCAAAGCCTTTTGTCCCTTTAAATCCTTTCTTGCGTTTTGCGCCGCAAGAAAGGTCTGCAGAAATTAAGCCACTGCACACCGACTTGGCATTCATGAGCTGAAATTGATAAACCTGCGCTTGATAGCGTTTTGACATGTACATAGATTGTAGAAAGATGTCAAAAGCCAACCTTTTGCGCGTCCATTCAGTTGTGCGGGACAGTATGCACCAACAAGTTGCGCAACAACTGTGATGCGATACAGTCGCCTGTTCTGCAGAGATCGCAGTTTAAAATTTTGTTTACCGTGGTTTTTATCGCTTAGTAGACTTTCACTCACCTTGCGTATTCGCATGCCGATCGAAGCACCAAAATTTGCCTGAATCAAGCTTTTCTTGGTCTTGGCGAGCTTGTCTTATCGGAGCAACAAACCCAGCCATGATTGTCTTAAGTGGAGTTCCACTCCCCACAAGCATCGGGTCAAGCCGACGTGATTTGTCACCGCATAATACACTTCGTTGAACAAAGTCCATCCAATAGCTCAAACTATAAACTGCAAGAAGTACCCACACTCAGTTAGATGGTTGCCTAATGGTTTAGCATAAATTCAACTGTGTCGAGTATTTTTGGAATTCATGATGCAAATGAAGGTGTTTGGTGCATGATTTACGAATTTATCGAACCTGATTGGATTGTGGAGAACTTAATAGAAGGTTGCTTTTGTTACGGATATATTTGGGAGCATTTGTCTGAAGCAAGATGCTCCTTTACAGGTCGTATTGTGCGTCCCACACTCCGGTACGTTTTATTAAATATATGATTTAAATTGTGCATAAAAATAGGCTTTACTTCTCGAAAAATGTTGCTCTAAAACTGCGAAGTAAGAAAGCAGTAGTTCGCTTTTTCACCGCTACGCTGCACATAAGTTGTACCAGTTCTGCCACTGCGATCTGATGTCAGGACAGTACTGGCTGAAATGAAACTTGTCTGAGAGCTGCGATCATACTTGGCTTCCACGACCGAAAACCTCCGGAAGCTTCCATGATCACGTGCTGGTAAACGTTGAAAGTGACAGGCGCATGCGCAAGCATGCATGATGCCGGTGAGAAGTCTTTCGCACAACAAAGGTTTGGAAGTTACCGTGCAATCAGAGGGAATGTTAATTCGCCCGCGCGCTTGGCGGCTAGAGTATTTGCAAGTTTTATCCGTTTGGTGTCGGTAATGAGAGCTGTTTCATCCTGCTCAAAGGTGGAGTTGACAAAAAAGGCTTATTTTGCGTGGGCAGTTTCGCCAACCAAAATTAATGCTGTTGGTATTTGCTAGTGAGTTGTATTGTTCGTGCACTTTATTACGCTGGTGCTTTTGTGCCAATTCCGGATTTTCTCATTTTGTAACTGCTCTCATAATAAAGATTTCATTGAAAGAGCGTCATATCTTTTTCAGGTGCGTTTGTTTCAAATACGATTCAATTAAAACACTTCTTTTGCTAAAAAATCAGCTTGTCCTCATCAAGAACATAAAGTTGCAAACTCGTAATTATTACCGTAAAACCTCTATTTCACCGCCATGGCGCTCTGTTTTTCAACCCTTCGTTTATAGTGGCGTTCTAGTAGAGGTGACGTTCAATTCGAGCGTGGCGCTCTATTTTTCCACTAGCTGGTCAGAATTTTGAGATAAAATTTATTAATGAAAAGAAATGACATCTAACACATTTACATAATTAGCAAAAGACACGAATACAGGATGATTACTGGTAAGTAAAGACACGAATACAGGGTGATTACTGGTAAGTAATCACAGATTCACTGGTGGTGAAAATCAAGTGACACGTCGCTGTTGAAGCCGTCCTCGTCATTTTCAATACTTTCCGCATCAATGTCAAGTTGCTGAACAAGTTCACGTTTACCGGTGATGTCGGCATTGGCCCGCGCTTGCTTGAGAACTATTTCCAAAATAGAAGAATCCATCAAAGTGGCGTTCAATTAGAGGGTGGCGCTCTATTTTTTAACCCTTCCTTTATAGTGGCGTTCTATTAGAGGTGGCGCTTAAATAGAGGTTTTACGGTAAATTCTTTTTTCCCTTGTCTTTTTATGCAAGCATTATAAAGACCTTATTTCATGCCACTAAAATTTAACAGTTTGCTGTCCTGCATATTAAGCAATTCTTTGTTGAACTTCTTCGGGTAGGGCTTATTCTGTTCCTAACTGCCTGTTGTACTCCTTTTGTTTTCTTTAATTAACTGAAAAACTGACCTGTTGACTTAGAAAACTCAACGTTGCTCGCCCAATCTCTCGGTTGGATTGTGCCTTTGCGTCGTTTTAGAAAGTCGCTAGCAATGACAGTGAACGTTGATTTTGTTTGACGAATGTTTCTTTGTTAGCGATGTCGTCAGCCCAGCGTCTTCGAGCTGCTTTGTCGAGAAAGTATAGGCCAAACGCAAACACAAGAATTCGTTTCTTTCTCTTGTTTGCATTTGTTGGTTCACGGCTTCGTTTGCGTTGCCACCCTAACTGTTGACACTACTTCCGGGAATGTGCCTTTTTGCCCAAAAGGAGCAGGTGCGTCTCTTCCGCTTCGCCTGGATCTTGACACAGGCGTGAACACGTTGGTCACCCCATGCGCGCGTTTGCTTAATGAGCTCTCCAAGAGCCAAAGGGTTGTATCAGTATAGCCCGCCGCTGTCCGTTATTCGATATTTCAGCACTTCCGCTGCGGAGTGGCGAACCAGTGGCGAGGGTAGCTGCGTTCTTAGCGTCAATGCAGTGCAGCTTGCAGATACGCGGTGCACGTTATGAAACCATCCGGCCAGGCGTGTTTGGTTGACAGTTACCTTCAGGAGCGGTAGATGTTAAGATTACGTGCTCGTGTTGTTACCGTGCCAGCACGCAAAGCGTGGGTCGCACTGTAGTACATTTGCGCTCTCTCTCGACGTGAGTCATCAGCGGCGTTGTCACGCGTGACGCTTTTCGGTTCGTTCAATGAAACGCGCGACCTGTGCGCTGGCGCGAAGCTTTGCGCGATGCTGAACGGTCTGTACGTCGTCACTTTTCACGACCGAACGTGGTTGACCGGCGCTTCGCTGCTGATTGGACGTGGCCGTGTCTCAACTGCCCCGTTCGTCATGGACGTCACGATTTTTATTTTGCGAGGTCGGCTTTACCAGCATGTTGACAGTGCAGCGCTCAGCAGGCTATTCAGGTTTACAGCAGCCTTTATTGAGCAGCCTATGCACTCTCATCACAGCGAGCCCAAGCATCGATTCTCAGTAGTGTTGAACACAGCTTTCCATTTTTTAAAATCTTATCAGACTCCTGCAACCTGGCTGGTAAAATTTTTGCGTATTAGTCGGCAAAAAAAGCGAATAGTTTTGCATATGCAGTGTTTTTCAAACTGCACCTAAACCTACCAGGCTATCTATTGGGAAGGTTCGATCAGTTGTGCTACTTGATCAAATACCTGTCGCCTTCATCGATTGTTGACATAACGAAAGCTTGACTTGATGGGTAAACGCTTGACAACAAGCACCGGATTTTATATTCATGTCGTTCGCGAACAAGATGCGCGCATGGCTTGCACGTTGTGGATGTGCCCGCGCACACAGCCAGTGGGCATACATTCTCGCCACGAGGATGACGCTTGTAAAATGTTGCCCGGCATAGCGTAGCGGCGAACGGTTTGTGCCGTTGAGGTATGTGCACACCAGAAGTTGGATGCAGTCGTTGCGGCGAAAAGAACGTAGTTCTAATCTGTTTCGAGATTTCGATCTCATGTTTTTACTCTTAGTCGAGTAAAGTAAACCTTCAGATTTTTTTTCATGTGGCTTGTTCAAATTAGTTTGTTTTCACTGCAATAAATCATGCTACCCAAGCCAGCAACCTTCATTTCGGAGTAAAGTTTCCATTTAAGATCTGCTTACCCAGGGATATCTTTTTGTGCAAAGGTGAGTCGGTCAGTTTTATGCGAAAAACACGTATGTGTCGAGACTATAAATGAGAGTTCTTCTGGATCAGAGCAAAGCTTACGGTCCAGGAAAAGTTGCATTAGGTATAAAAACGTTATTTTCAAACCCTGCAAGTGTTTTGCTAAGGAGTTTCGTCCATGCTGTACCTCGCTAAGTTCTCTCTTCATTGTTGAATGATAATTGTGGCTTAAATGGGGTTAAAAACAATTCTTTATCTTTGTACTTGAAGCGTTTACAGCGAATGGTGTTCGTTACTTTTCTCTCATAATACTTGTAGCAGTGCTGCGACTAATGGTAGTAAAAACTTGAATAAACTTGTTCAGACCTTGAATTTTACATTATATTCGTCGTAGTTTCCTGACATGTCACTAAAACTTGGTTAGTTTACTGATTGCGCTTCCGTGCTGAGCTTTAGTACTTGTATGCCACTGTCTATTATGCACCAGCGTGCATCACTGTGGAAAGTGAAAGCTGTTGTTTTGGTTATGTTTCAAAATGCCGTATTTCCCATAATTTGTCGCACTGTTCCTGAGCAGAAATTAGTTTTGTTTGGGGTATAGTACAAATGGTTAGAATGTTAAGGGTGGATTTACGATTTGTGCGAACTAGTAGACCACTTAAATGTTATGGAGCCCGTTGCTTCTGATTTTTCTTGAAGAAAAAGAGAGCTAAAAAGCTCAAGGTTTTGTTTGGTGTGCCATAAGGCATGTTTTATTTTGTTGGAATTCCCGTACGATTATGGTAATGACATTGTTTAGAGGATACGTTGCCAGTCATTATTAACTAATAGAGTGATTACACACATTTAAGATCGTATCCATGGCCAATCTGGCATATATGCGTCAATCCGGCATTGGGTGGTGTGACAACTGCAGCAGTTTGAATATTGTCTGCTGTGTTTTATTTGAATATACGTGGCTGCTGCTTGTAAGTGTTACTGCTGTACCTTAAATTAACTTATGATCGACTTGCTTTGCTGCTGGTTGCTCACAAAGTGTCGAAAGCACCATGCTGTGAAATTTTTCACTTGCTTGGCTAGAATTTCGTTTCAGGGTTTTGGATTTTCCTGCCAATTGAATGGTGCTACTTTGACAGGACGTGGACTTTGAATTCAGTGGTTTTGTAAAAAGTTCGGAGATATCTGAACTATAGTTTTCATGCAGCCACCCAGCCTGCGTTTCTGCTTAACCGCGAAAGCAGCAGGTTTTGCTCGGCAACAAACGTCAACCAAGCGTGTTGTAACGCTCCACTGCGCACACGCTGTCTTTGTTCGTTCGCTTGGGCCTGTCCCATGTGACTTTTGTCGCCAATGGAAATAGTCTCACTGTGCACAATAGTAAGGTTCCACCTTCGTACGTGATTTGAATGTGCAACCGTTGCTTCCATGGCTTCTGCGAGGAAGTGGCCGGCCTGAGTTGATTGCAAAATTAAGAATGCTTTTATTGGTAGCTATGGCAATTTTCAGCAACATGCGGTCAAAGGAAAACAGTATACGTGTGAAACACAGCAACAAGCTTTGCGTTGGTGCTCATCTCTGATCCGTTAACCATGATGTGATGTGACAAGGTTAGAACAGGCTGTGTTGCTCAGACGATCTTTGCTTGGTGCAGTTGTGCTTCTGTCGCATTTTTCACAAGCAGCCAGGCTCACACCAGCTCCAGGCCCTGACCAGTCACTACCTTATAGAGGGGATGATAAAGGTGAACTTTTCTCAGAGCTCCACCCCTGAGTTTTACGAATGTACGTTGCCTGCCCTTTCTTTGCGGTTGCTTTTCGCTAATGCCCAATAGGGGCATAAACAAAAAGCCTTTGCATATGCCAGGTGCGCATTTTGCTGATGGTTCAAGATTTCTATATAGGGATTGACATCAGAAGAATTTGAATAAAGGAGCTTGCCACTCGGTTGCGCATTTTGGGACTGTCGTAGCAACTGTTTGTATTGTGTCGAGTTAATCAGACGAAGTAGATAAATTACGTGCTTTCAAAAATGAGCTGTGATTAAAGTTATGTACTTTGAACCAAGACATGAACGTTTTTACGCAGCAAAGCTGGAATCAGTGCCAGTCTCACGAAGCGTCGCCAGACGTTGCCACACAGCGTGTGTCGTAAAACAAACACAAAGCCGTTGAGAAAGTCGTAATTAATCTGAACACGATTTCTAAGTCTTTCCAACTCAGTGTGGCTGTTTACGTTATGAGAAAATCACGGTCCCGACATTGTGCGGCACATGTACCACTGCAAGTTTTAACAAGTTGGTTTCGTGATCTGTCTACGATTTTTTTTAAACAGCCGTGTTTCCAGGAGGTGGACGACTTCGTATCTACGGACCCTAAGCGAAACAAAATCGACGACGCTGCTACTGGCGACCTACCTCAGGTTCGGTACTCATCCTGTTCATGTGTCGCAAAATCACGTTTGTCTTACACTGACTTACGACAACTGCTTTTCAAGGCATGGTTTTTGGCAATATTTTACCATATGTTTGTTTTCTGCTAATGTGCGCGGGTAATGGAACCACGGATTGCTGCAGAAAAGATGTTAAAAAGAGCTACTCTTGCTGCATTATTGATTTGCTTCTTTTGGCATTTTTCGTCGTAAAGCTAACTTTTTCACTGCACAGGGCCTCATCCATCCAACTCTACATCCTAATTTCTCCGAGTTCGGTGACACGAGTCGTGACCCCAGCAGATTTTCTGGCGGGCAACTGGTCGATAAGTCGCAGTCAAGTGGAAGCCACCCAGACAGTCAAATAGGTGCGGACATCGTTTCTCTTTTTCTGCTCTTGTTTTTAATGTTCGTCACAGAAAGCTGATATGAGCAGCTCGAAGGAAACACAAGCGTGCAAGCTGTTTTCAACCTGTTTTGCGTTTTATTCTGAAGTTGCCCGTACTCTGTGAATGCGTTCAAATTTTGCGAGCAGAACTTGTCAGTTGGCTTTTGTTCACTTCGCAGATAACCCACCGTTTTTTCCCGGCGAACAGCCACCTGCGCCGCACTCGTTTCACTCCGGTGACTTCCCTTCCGGTAACCGTGCACCGAGCAGTGAACCGAACGTTTCCAGCGGTGCCGCGGGTTCCGAAAACGACCAGGCGGATTTCATCAATCAAGCCTTGCAAGCCCTCGAAGGGGACAGCGCGCCCGCGTCCTCCTCCCCGAGCGCGCTCGGCTACGCCGCCGACTCGGCCGCGCCTCCGCCCAGTCAAGCGACTTCGTCCGCGCAAAGCCTCCCGCAAGCGCAGCTAGGGCGGAGATCGTCACGAAATGAGGGTGGCTTCAAGTGGAGCTCGCAAGACAAAGCAAACTCGAGTCTAGCACCGGAAGGTTTGCAAATCCCTCCCGGCAAGGTCCCTCCCACTGGCCCGGTTTCGAGCGAAAGGATACCTGAAAGCGAGCCGCTGCCTGATCAACTCCTGAGCAATCTGCGAAAATACAACTCGGGGACCAACTTTCACGGCCAAAGCGGACCTTACAAAGATCCTGGCAACCCACCCCCGTACTCACCTTTGCCTCCTCCCCAGCCTAAAAGTTATGCTACTCCTGGCCTTCCTTCTACGACGATCGCCGAAGGCGGACCGCAGAACCTGCTGAACACCTCCCGAGCCTCGGCCTTCTCTGTTGGACAGAACGCGCCGGATTCTCGGCAGTCCGAACCCGGATCAAATCCGGACGGGATGTATCAACCTCAGATATCTCCTTATGCCGGCCAGGCCAGTTTGGTATCTGCGGACCCGAATTGCACGAACATCATGCCAGGCGCTTACAATCCGGTAAGCCACGCTTACATCACCAGCAACCCCCCTGCCTTTCCCGCACCGTCTAGTGAGGTCATGGGTCGACCATTCAGGGACCCTACCTTCCCGGGAAACGCCATGGACCCGGCATCTAACCATTCGGCTCCAATCGATCGATTTACTAGGTACGTTAGCAACCCTTCACAAAACCCTCCGGGAGGTTATGAGAAGCCAGGGGTGTCTGGTGCTGAACTCGTCGGGCCCGACCCGTACCAGTTTCCTCTACAGCAGCAGCTTCAAGCTGAACAGTCGCAGTACCAACAGTTGCAGCCGCCCTTTCGGCAACCAATCAGTCGATCACCTTTTGGCCAAGCTGTGGACCAGCACCGGCTGCCTGGGTCCATGCATCGGAACCCTCCGCCTCCTCCCCACGATGGACCCTTACCAGCTGGCGCCGCTCCACGAATGCCGAACGGGAGCGCGTGGGGTTACCGGACAATTCAGCCCCACAGTCAGGTGCCAGGCGGAGGCCCGATCCCTACCTTGACGAGCCCCCCTGATGTGGCCCAGCAAAGGCCACCCGCTTACGAAACTGCCACTCGTAGGATGAGCAGCAACATGCCGGGGGAGTTCTTTCCCCCCTCAGCGCGCCATGTGTCGGATCAGCCCTTAAGCAACGGTAGTGGAAGCTGCAGCCCCATGGTGCAAAGTTCGCCTGTGGGCTCAAGCGTCGTCGCCAATAGTCCTTTTGCCGGTTCCGTCGGCAACAGTTTGCGGAGCCCCGCTTCGGCCCTGGTCGCCGGTTCTCCTGCATTGCAGTACCAGGTAAATGTGTCGAGCCCCTCCTCGGCCAACCTGTCCCATTCTTCGGCATCTCCCAACATCCTGCCTCCCCCGCGGGGCCCTCCTCCGGGAGTACTGAACCCTGCGGAAAGAGTAGATCCAGCGTTGGCGCCGAACGCACAGAAATACAGACCTTGGCATGAACATCAAACTGTGCCCCTGCCTGGGCTCCCCCCTGAACAGGGGGTGCCCGCGATGAAGTCCGACCCCTCCTGTCCGACCCCAATCTCAACCGCGAATCATTTTTTAGTCCAACCTGGCAGCAGTCATCTTAACATGTCCCCAGCACACCCGCCAAACGCCGCCGCTGCGAACGTCGTCATCGGCGGACCTCGCCCTTCGCGCGAAGGTCCCGCCGTGGACGGCGCTTCGTTCGCTGCTGCCAGGTTATCGATTCCCGACAAGGCACAAAACGACGGCGATCCGAGGCGTTTCCTCTACCCGTACACGAGCGAGGCCCAGCGCGAGTTCACGCACACGATGAACAGCGTCCTTTACGGCAAGACCGGCGCCGAGCAGCGAGCGTCGCCGGC
>Ga0210059_1000053_pt1 | contig 85976 bp, 57 predicted proteins | sample Ectturendosymbi2_FD_188042 | JGI IMG/M metagenome (GOLD analysis project Ga0210059, IMG submission 188042) | Ecteinascidia turbinata endosymbiont from Florida, USA - Sample 2 (SPAdes) (version 2) | ecosystem: Host-associated > Tunicates > Ascidians > Unclassified | place: Key West, Florida...
CATAATACCAACCTACTAGAAATTCTAACCGGAACGCCGTACCGGCAATAATTCTTTTACCGGAACGGCGTTCCGGGCCGTTCCGGCTTACTTTCACTTCTGTTTCGTGGAGGAATATCTGGATTTACTGGTTTCAGACGCAAAAGAGATTGCCGATTGTGCAGTGATGGAAATAGTTCGCACTGCCAAGCAGATTGAACAACAACAGTTTCAGGCATACTCAAATGATCGCTTAATCAATAGAACCAAAACAATTGACGAACCTTTCAAAAGGAACAAACTACCACTCTTCACTGCAGAAAGAAGACCGAAAACATCCAGAAGGAAGGGAGCATCTATAAAGAATGATCTGGCCTTATTTGCAAGACTCTACATAGGTTGTCAGAATCGTTACGGAAACGTGGATGAGTTCTTCCGTCATGAAAACCAAGCATGTCCTCCCGCGTTATCTGATACGGGCAAGTTACACCTACAGTAAGTAGTAAAAGTGAGTTACTGCTGTGCTTTGTAAGCGTTGCTCAAACTCAGTCTGATGAACCAAGTGTTACTTCTGTTGTCCTCGACTGTTCAGTCACTGTGCAATTGTTGAAACTTGGCACTGCCAAGATATTTGGAGAACGTGCCCACCAGGTCTTCATCCAATACAGTACGTCGAGCGGTAGCTTCCTGGTGTATCACGTCTCGATCTCGTTTGGCATGTAGTGAATACTACAGTCATACCAGGAAACTGGCTGAGTTTCCCGTGTCGACGCAAACACGGATGGTCTTTTCACCTTCCTGTCTGCTATGCTGGTGCAGTCCATCCAAAAGGAGACAAAGGAGCTGGTAGTCACTGATGATGTAGCAGTCCTTTGCTTTCCAAGACAAGAAGATGAAGACTCTCTGGCTCCATGCTGTCCTGAGGAGGCCGCGCTGTGCATGGACTACACTCCCCCAGGCGTCGAAAAGCTGCTTGGAACTAGTGTTATGCAGTTGCAAAGAAGTCTGTAGAAATCGTTGCAAATGCAAGAAGGCCAACCTAGAATGCACTCAAGTTTGTGCTTGTGATGGTGAATGCCGGTAGACAGACCAGTAGACACTGACTTAGAAAACTAACCTTAAGTGTGCCAATGTAAGGCAATGTCAAGCAGATTTGCACTTGAACTTGTTGACCTCTTGATGTAAAGCTAAATTCATATGCGCTCGAAAAGTGATATTGTATTCAACGGATATACATGGGCGTCGGAAGGATTTTTTCCAGGGGGGGCCATAAGGAGATTTTTCTAAAATTTTTGTGGGGGGGCCAAAAGTCGTAAAGTTTGTTTTTTCCCACTCGAAACTAGGAAAACAACCTTTTTTGTTGAAATTTTCAAAAAACAGGGAGGACCAAGGCCCTGTATACTATTTATTCTTTGTCCTATACGCTGAAATTAGTATTGCAGTGCTAATAATAAGAACATAAGTATGGTGGTATTCAATTTTTGCAACAAAAAAAGCTTTTTGCGCAAACAGTACGAACAGGATTCAGAATTATAACAAGAAAAACCCATGATTTTATTTTCTTATCAATGGTCATTCACTCGTTGCAATATAGCTCGAAAAAATGTGCGAAAATGTCGTTTGGAAAATCTACATTTCGATAAAGGTCGTTTACAAACCTTCCCATTGCTCAAAGGTGAACATACGTCGTCACATTATCGAACATGCATTGGAGCTAAAATATTACAAACGCTAAATTATGAAAAAAATGTTTTACAGGAATTAGACAAAAAATACGCCAGAAAAGATCGCGATAGATAAGGGAACGTGCGGTAAAATGGCGGCCAATTTGGAAAATGGTCGCCGAAACTAACTTAAGACCAATCTTGAGTGGCTCCATATCTTCAACTGTTCGGAATGCTTTAATATATGTGTACCAATTTTGGTGCTTTCATGAAAATGTGAACAATTGGCCTGAAGTATCATATTAATTCACATATATTATGAATGAAGACAATATTCTAAATTGGGGAAAGTTGCACAATGCACATGTCCTCTAAATCAAAAAAGCAAACTTGCATATGTTTGACTCACTCAGTCTACACAAAGTGTGAAAATGGTTGTGTTTTTGTGGAAACGAATTCGTATTACGAAGCCAAAATCGACTATTACCACGGTTCTGAACTAGAGTTAAGAAAACTTCTCACCGCAGCTTAATACAACGGTTAGTTAATTAATCTAGCTCATAGTGCTTCCCAAAGTGTAGGTCGAAACCAAAAAGGGTTGCGAAGGGTCAAAGAATGGGTCGCGCCGAGGCAATCCAAACCTGGATTATATATTTTCAACGTTACAACTGCTTGTCTTTGTGTGTCTGTAGCGTAGGTACAGGGTGACACAAAAAAAACGGTCATTACCAAAAATCGAATAACTTCCAAAATTTTATTTAGATTGACACAAAACTTCAGCTACATTAGGTCAAGCCTATGTAGCAGAAACCTCCAAAGTTTCAAGTCTGTACTACAAAAACACTGTTTCACTGGCGCTCAAAAAACGTGCTCCAAATGAGCTCCCCGGCGCTGCAGGCACATTTGGATCCGGCGGGCAAAGTTCTCGATAGCCCTCTAGCATTCCTCCCTTGGGATCGCTCTTATTGCTGCTGTGATTGCTACCTTCAGGTCAGGGATAGTCTGGAGGTTGTTGCCATACACCCTGTCATTAAGGTATCCCCACACATAAAAATCTGGGGGATTCAAGTCCGGTGAATGCGGCGACCACTGCGGGTCAAACCTGCGGCTGATCAGTTGGTCAGGGAAATGCTGCTGTAGCCATACCAATGATTCGTTTGAGGTGTGTGGGATGGCACCATCCTGCTGGAACCACTAGAGGACCCTGACGACTCCTCTCCGTCGACCAAGTGCTGTCCAGAATTTGCCAAGCACCTGGACATATCGCACGGACTCCCGGTTGATTCCAAGCTCCTGACTTCTCCGACGCACAGACTTGCTTGGGCTGTGGACAACAGAGTCTCTGACAGCAGCAACGTTGTGTGGTGTCCTTGATGATTTCGGTCGTCCAGAGTGTGATTGTCTGTTAGTGTCTTTACGATAGAGGTTATGCACAATCCCATGGCTTCTGAACTTGTTGACCCATCTGTAGATCATTGAGTGGACAGGGGATTCACGACATCCGAACCGTTCTTTGAATTGCAATTGAGCTGCGTGGATAGACTTCTGCCGAAAATATGCCTCAACTATAAATACCTTTTGCTCAGTAGTCCAGCTGCGTGGATAGACTTCTGCCGAAAATATGCCTCAACTATAAATACCTTTTGCTCAGTAGTCCATGGCATCTCGAAGGTCAAATTTGGTAGACTCTTAGAACATTAATTCTACTTGGTAAATCTGAAAAATAAAAAGAATTGATTCATTATTTAAAAAGTTATTCAAGTTTAGGTGATGACCATTTTTTTGTGTCACCCCGTACTTGAGAAAATAGTATATTTCTGACATTAAAAAAATGAACTTGGCCAGCCTACTGTCAAAAATAATGCAAACAACATTTATTTTTTCTTACGCAGTTTGAGGCTTGGGTCGTGAGGTGTTCACCAAACTCAGATTTGGGTCGTGCTCAAAAAAGTTTGGGCGCTGATCTTGCCGTTCTAGTATAAGCGGTTTAAGTTTTTTTAATCCATTAGTGTTTAATTAACAAAATCTGACCTACTTGGAAAAAAATCAATTTAGTTTCATTTTAGTCACATGCGCTTTACAGATTACAAGCTACCTCTAAGTAGTGGCAGTGTCAATGCCCTCAGCACTTACAAATAAAGCATCTTACTACCAACTTTAGATTTTGCTGCTTACTATTCCCGTTGCAGCTGAATGATTTCAAATTTACTGTAGGATATGGTGGGAATTAACATCAGATGAAAGTTGTAACACTTTCAGACAATGTACAGGCCGGACTCTGATTACTTGACAAAGCTGTTTGCACGCATTTAATTTTAAAACTGTACAAAAACAAAATTTTCGATGTTCATTTAAAGCAGGTGGGAACCTGCGGCCCGCGGACAAAATGCGGCATGCGTGATTATTTGATATGGCCCGCATCATAATTTTCGTTAGAGTACAACGTCGAGTCAAAACGTAGGTCCATGATAAGCAGGTACATAGATAGTAAGTCAAGGGAAGTGACTCTTTCTCATAATTCAGATAAAGTTAGAATTTTCGGATAAAATTAATTTATTTGCAGTCTGCCAGCGACAGTGCCCAATTCATTTGTCTCGTGATAGTATATAGGTTCCCGACCCCAGGTTTAAAGCTGCGGATGATGCTGCGGGCAAAGATAAAATATAAAGCAGGTGTAGCATGCCAGAGTTATCAGATAGGAATTTTTGCGGTGGTCTTGAAAGGAAGGAATTTTTGCTGTGGTTTGAAAGGAAGTTTACGTCACGGTTAGGTGGGATACAGCAAGCTGGTGCGCCAGAAACAGCTGTGAAAAGCGTTACTCCTCATTTTATATTCGGTTAGTGTTTACAAACGCTTAGGTACAAGTGTGTATTTCATTATCACCTATTTCCGCACGGAGTCTAAACCTCAGGTAAAGATCGGCCATGATATGAATTCTCCTACATTTACACTGTACGCAACGTTTGATTAATCATGGACAATTGGAAAACCATACTGCTTTGATCAGGTTCGACTAAAAGCTGAAGCAGAATAGGTTCCTTAAGTTAAGCAGTTTCGTTAACTTGCACTGAAGCTTTTTTGGCTTGCACATCAAAAACTTGATTAATCTAAAAATTATTGGTGCAACTTTCGGAAGTGGGAGGGGCAATTGCTCCCGTTGCGCCCCCATGGCTACGCGTCTGGCACCGACAGCATGACCGCATCTTGAGCTTAAATGACCGCCGATGATGTCAACCACGTCCACGATGTAGGTCGTAGAACTAGATTGGGCTCTGGCGTCCCACTATATTCTTCGTTCCGCAGTCCCTACTTGACGGGACCCGACAGGATCACAGTTCTTGAAAAAAGAATTTTGTATCATTGCGATTACTGAAGGAAATGAAGTTAGATACATATCATGCAACGTGCAAGTTTCGGCCATCACTGCTACCATCATCAGTAGCAATAAATATGAACTACAATGAGCTTGCTGCATGTTTTTGTAGCCAAAAAGAGAATGGCGCTGTAAAAATAAAAAATATAAAAATCGAGAAAAACTTTAATGGTTGAAAAAAATGAGAAATTTTGAAGTTTCCGGGCCTTTTGAAAACAGCGTAGCTTTCTGTTCACTACGGGACTGAGATTTAGGAAGTGGCTGACTTCCTGTCGTGTGTTCTTAAATATGGAACCTAAATACGGTAGATGCGATGGCATACATTTAGTTGAAGGGGAGGTTCAACCGGTGAGACAAGATGTTTTGTGGCACCATGCTTTCTGTACAAAAACTGCTGAAAGCAATGGTCCAAAAATTTCTATGTAGGGTACCCATTGCAAACACTTTCGAACAAGCAATCACTTGACATTCATAAACTCAACATGCACCATTTCGTAAGAACTGGTCGTATACGCTTTGGAGTAAAGATAACGATTAAAAAACATTCGTTTCCTGTGCAGTGCAAGGAAAATACTCGATTTTGAGTAAGGATCTGTATGTGGGGTTTCCTTTAAGCAGAACTATTCAGGAGCGTAGCCATTGGTGGGCGAAATTCGTGGTCGCTACCCCAAATTTTTGACGGCAATTATTGAATCGCTGATTAAAAATGACCATATACACGCGAAATCAATCATTTAGTAGAGTTCACTACTCTCACTTCCAAATATTTTACTTGATACGTATCTATAAGTAATAAAACCGTCAGGTGAAGACATCAGCAAAATGGAGGCAACCATTGATTTGTAACTTTTGAAAAAACGATGCTCCTGCGAACAGAGTTAATATTGATAAAAAAACTGTCGGAAGTAAGTGGGACTACTAGACATGAAAATTTAAGTGGGGCTACTACACATAAACATATAATGTTAATGAATATGTAGAGGATATCTAAGTGTTGCAAATTTTTGCATTTTTCTAACCTTACATTTCAAGTCTTGCAACTACTTTGTGGTTCGCAATCAGACACTACCTACTCTGAATGTAGTCAGCCAAGTTATGACACGCTGGCCTGCTTGTATATTTGGCCGCTCGTTTCCGCTTTGCCCAGTCAACGTTTATCTTTGTTGTTGATATGAATACATTCTTTTCGAAGCTGCACAGTTCAGTGCAGACGTGTTTTCAGTCCCAAACTGCTTTTGTCATACGTTCAAATACATTTAAGGGAAGCAACTACTCACGGCTGCATCTGAAGAGCTTATTCACCATGAACTCCATCGTTGACGGTCTTGCCACAGATTGGTTTTGGAGAAGAAAACTCAAGAGGTGAGGTAGCTTAGCAAGGAGACATGATCAAAATTGTCTTAAAGGCAGCAGAAGTTGATTCTTCATTAATTAGAATATGAGGTAACTGCTATAGACACAGGTTACCGGATAACGTTACTCCCTACACCTAATCCTAAAATCATATCTACGGTTAAAGAACGTGAGGAAGTTTTCACTTAACCGTATCATCATAAAAAGAAAAAAATCTTGAAATTTCACTTTAGCTGTCTTATGAAACAACTGTAAACTCAATCCTTGAATTATTAAAAAAAATTCCTTTGAAATTTTACGTGATACAAACTACGGTACGAACTTCATAGAAGTTATCTGAGTGCAACTCTGCAGTATATTTAAAAATACTAAATAAGGTGATCTGATTATGCCTTACCTTCTATGGCAGCTCGTGATGAAAGAGGGCGTTGGTGAGCTAGCAACTTCCCCTGCGTTTTACTGCGCGTTGATCTGAAATAGTTGCTTGTATTCATAACCAGCTGATAGCAAAGGCTTCTGATATAACATTTAAAAATACCGGTTAAGATTACTCTTATTGCCCTATATGTTAATTCCAACCATCGGCCCAACATGCGATGGTTTCCTATATGTGCATGCACAGGTTGTTCTTTTAACTGATTACCCCATTTGTTCTCTTTGTCTGAAACTCTTGCTCACAAAAGTATCTTCGCTTGTAATTGATTTCCATTATAATATCTTTAGCTTAGACTGCAGTTAATTGTAAGAACGATGTTCAAAGCGCTTCGTGTAACTTCTTATCTTCATTGCGCATCCTAGCCAATCCTTTCGTCACACAAATATGTCGTAGATTGAGATTCGCTTTGTCACAAAACATAAACAAGTCTGAAATTTCAGCTTGTTTTGTGGGATGCAAATGGGTTGTTCTCAGCGACAACACTGTTGTATCTATGCGAGGTCTATCTGCCGTGCGTAGTACACACTGACAGCCTGGTTTTTGCCTTTTGCAGTTCGCGCTAACACTGGGAATGGTGTCTAGATTGCTTTTAAAAAATCGAACATGATTGTGTCTTATTGTGAACAGTATAGCCGCAAATATCGAAAGCATATTATTTTATTCAACCTTTCGACAGAGTCATAAGAAAACTTCACGAAAATAATAATAAAATACATTCATTGGTACAGAGTGAGTGTGTCTGCGATTAAAAATGGCGGGTAGCCACCATCATTGGGTTTGCTCTGATGTATACTGGAGCTGCTCGAAAAGAATGTGGCAGAACCGATTGTTTAACAAACTTCTACGCTTCCAACATGAGTCCCAGTTCAAAAACTGTGCAGTAAGCACGACACGTTTAAAACAGTGAAACAACGAGTTTAGCTACGGAATGCTTAGCGAATTCTGATCCCCAAACACCTCTTTTGCTGAATCAGCTCAAAACGTTTTATCTTTATTGGTCAGTACACAAACTTTGCGGCACGTGACATCGAATCGCCAAACATGGAGCGAGGGGCCATTCGTCAGTGGGATTTCCGGAGCCACGTGACTTTGACGTCACATTACATACTAATTTGCGGCCTGATCACGCCAAACAAATGCCTCGACTCTTTCAAGGTTTTCAATTTTCTGCGGAGTTAGTGCATTTAGTGCATATATGACCCGGCTGTTGCATTTCCTACATAACGACCAAAACAGCATGTATGTTTTAACGTTGTCTCAACATTCTGCACAAAGTTGCTTTTGTGCACTTCCAACAAGGCTGTAACTGCAAACCACCATCCTTTTCGATTTTCTTCATCATAATGTTAAAGGTAACAGTCATATTTATAACCTTAGGGTTGCGTACGTACCGCAGGGGCCTCAAACGTTTACGACAGAGTCTAATCTTCTACTAAATCGACAGTATGCTCGAACTAGGAGCTTCATGGAACAGAGCTTACGATCCCACTTCACTATACATCGTTTGTGCGTGTTTTTTTCACACCGAAATTTGAAACCTCCTTTCAGCCAAGTTAACTGAAGCATGTCAGCTTCTCTGGTTGCTACCACGTGTCAAAAGCCTGCACACCATCAATAGCACCAATCCAGAAAAAAAGCGCGAAAAATTGACTAAATTCAAACAAGGAACACTGTTTTGCCGACCAACACGCGTTTACTGTGTCCACTATGCTGTGAACGCGTGTTAGTCAGTGTCCCAAATTTCTTGAGTTTGATCGGTACATATCGTCACTGCGTTATGTACGAACATCCTTGGATGTTTCACGCATGCCTTTTGTCAAGCGTTTTATAACTTACGGTTTCTTTTGATTTTACAAAAGGCACCTTTATTGGGTTTGGTCATGTTTTCGAAAAGTTCACTGCGTTTAAACAATCCTAATGAAAACCACCATAAAAAGTAGGGTTTGCGTTTCCGACAGATTGGATATTACTATTGTTTAGCAATCACTTGCTTTGTGCATCAAGTCTAATGTGGCATTTGAACTAGTACCGTTATCTGCATCATACTCATCATCTGAATCACGTATGATTTGGGCTTAATTCAACGGACGTGACATGCAGAGCTGACCTCAGAGCAAAAGCATGCTTTGCCCGTGATAAAAAAAGATTGCTACATCGTTAAAGGGAATGTTGTTGCAAAAGAAAGGACAACTGTCTGGTTTCACCTACGGCAGTCAAAGTTAGGGGCAGTTGCATTGCATGATTGCATCTATGCTTTTCCAATGACTTCTTTCTTTTGAGCGAGTTCTTCTTTCATCCACTGCTTGGCCGCGCTAGATGTCGGGGCGGGTGTTGAGCAGCCATTCGGTTGTCTCATCGTCCAGAACGGTCAGAACGTGCAGTCCATGGGGCGGTCAATGGATTGGACATTGGAGGACGACATGGTCGACGGTTTGTTCTTCTGCTCCACACTCACAGGCCGCAGAGGTGGCCATATCCCATTTGTACAGGCGGGAGCGGAAACGTCCGACACCGGTGCGGAGGCGGTTTCCAATGACGATGACCCTTTTCGACACTTATGCGTTTCAGCGCATGCAGGCTCACAAACTTCTTCGACAGCGTGTTCTCGTGCTGATTGCATGCAGTTTTGCACCACTATTTACTCTGGCATCTTTCTTTTTCGCCTTTTGTGCACTGACGTTTGCGCAGGCATTCGTGCCAAGGTTTTCTTTTTGATTCTTTAATTCTTTTAAAATTCGTGCATCCAGATTGTTAAAACGTGATCTGCCGGCAACGCTATGATGCTGCCGTTCCGAGGCACTTTGGTGACCTAAGATACACACTGTTACAGCATCAAAATACTACCATTGTTAACCCACATATCAGTTATGCATCCTCTCTTTATGCAGATCAGTAGTAAGCAACCATGGGATAATTAAGGCACATATTTGGAAGAAGTTTGAAAGCAGATAAAAAGAAGTGAGTTTTATATGTAATCAGCCATTACCAAATGTTAGAAGCAGAAACTTCAGGAAAGTGCGAAACCACAATATCAAGCTGTAACTCTTGCTGAGCAGTCTGCATCAAGATTTGAGGCATTTTTACAAATTGCATAATATAGTACAAAGAATGCTGATGTTCTGCTTGCAATACAGACATGGGATTGACCAGAAAGGCAAAGACTTACCTTATGGCAACAGACCTACAGTGATAATAAAAAGCTCTATATTTACGGAGTGCTTTCATGTTTGCGTTCCAGCTGCCAGAAGCAAAAATTTTGTTTGCTCATATGTAGAGGTTGCTCTGGAACCACTTTGTGCAATAATTGTGATAAAGTTTTGTATCGTGTGTTGTTGATTTTTAAGTTGTGTGCTTTGTAAATGTGGTTTGTGATTGTTTCTAAGTTTTTGTTCACTAAGCTTCCTTTCTCGTGAAACTTTTTCGTGGGAAAATAGCCACCCATTTCTTCAGGCACTCAGTTACTAGGAACTGTAGGTAGTGCAGGCGTAACTGACGGGAGAGGGGAAATTGTCCCCCTGGCAGTGGCGTGCAGAGGTCTGGTGATGCCCGGAGCGATTGCTTGATTGGATGCACCCCTACCCAAATTCTAGTATTGAGCAGTGGCGTATGGTGGTCATTGTTACTGGATATGCGCTGTTTGTAACATTACAATATGACGTCATATTCACGTTTGCAAACAAACATTTTGGCGAAGTTTGTTAATACAGCATGCATATTCATATTCAGGGACGCCGGAGCAGCGGTAGGGCAGGGGAGGGGGGAGCGGAAAAACAGTTGATGGCAATGGAAACTTATACAAAATATCGTTACAAATTATGTTTGTTTCTGTTCATCAACAACGTTAACCTCAAAAATACTAACAGAAAATATAGGAAATCATTCTGAATTTTCTGGGTACCGGAAAAGCTGCAACAAATTTGTTTCAAGTCGATCTTGATCAAACATGAAATTACTTATGACACTGTTGTGAAAAGCAGTGGTGTTGGAGGTGGGGGTGCAGGGGTTGCAAGCGCACCTAAAAAGTTTTGATTTGCTGAAAATCTGGGCGAAAGCCCTGAAATCCAGGTAAAAATGGCGCCCAACGTTGTTTAACTTCAGACAATGGCGCCCAAAGTTTGGATAAAAACACATGATGACCTTGTTTGGAGCTTACACCCAAAAGAGGTCTTCGTGATCTTTGTGGGAGGAAATTTGTAGGCAAAAGTTGCACAAAAAACTTTGCGGGCAAGTTTGGAGAAATTCGGCAAAATTCTTAGCACCCCAAAAATTTGCCTGCTCCTACACCTATGATGAAAAGGCACATCCGCCCCGTTGCCCCTCTTTTGAAAGGGCAGAGGGGAAACGCCCTCGCCATGCCTCCATTCTCCGGCGTCCCTGTGCATTTTATTCTACACGAACTCTCTTTACTTGCTGTTGTACAATGTGTCACTGCATTGAAAATAAATTATATATCAGCCGTCTCCTAAGACAGAGCAGTTCATGACTGCAAAACCATCCGGCAACGCGTTAAAACAGGGGAAAATGTCTCGTCGTATAGCAATCGATCAGAATGTATTTGGCTGGGATGGCGGACACCCATGGTTGACAGTTTGAAGCTTGCTAAACTACACAAGAATTGAGAATGTGCACGAAGTAAGCAGGAAATTTTTCGTTTTTAATTATGTGGCTGTATATGTACAATTACTAAGGGAAAGAAAAGATACGGGCTTGTGTTAGCCGTCGTGATCAATCCGCCTGAAATGTCAATTCATGACGAAGCTCGAAACGAAGCACATATTACAAGCACAGGTGTTGCCACTGCATTAGCACAAAAAACGAAACGGAAAAATAGTGATGCATCATAAAATCAAATAGGACAGTTTTGAATTTTGGCTCAGAATTTCAATTAAACGTCCATGAGCATCTTCAGTGTTGATGTAATTGGACCCAAACAAAGAAAACCACCAGGTTTTTTTTAAAAGCCCACTTAAAAAAAGAAATAAAACCTACCAAAAATCCCACTCTACTTTTCTTTTGAAAAATGTCCTATGAAGTAAAAAATAAAATAAGCAGCACACTTGTAAAGCTAACTGTACTTTTTTAATGAAACAAAACGAATAGCAACGAAATTTGAAGGACTTGAAATAAAGAGAAGAATAATTCGAACAGTTTTAGCAAATTCTACTGGATATCTTCTTCAGCTCTGTAAAATCGGTATATTTTAATCAATTTTTCTGCCTTCTCTGCATCCAAGCTCTTTCTGATGTTAGACCATACCAAACTATATGTTGAAAAAATACACAATATAGATGCTGAACTAGCAGGGCATGTATATAAACTTACATGAAAACGCAGAGTTTGTGTGTGAGTGGCTCTTCTCTGTTTACTGTGTGCACGCTTGCCAAGCTTCACAACTTCGGAGTGAAGTGACCAACAACACTTTGCGAAAACAAAGATGGGTACATTTTTTACCCTCAAATTTAAATGCCATAATAGGTATAACAAGTTATTATTGTGTAATTCTGAAAATAGTGATATTGCATGAGGCAATAAAAACAATTCAGAATCGGGTTCTTGTGTTTTTTTAAAAAAAGAACAAAAATCTGTTTCTTTTGAAATAAACCACAAAAGTTCGAATTAAAAAACACAACAAAAGAACAGGTGGGTTGCTTTTTTCTAAACAAAACCCGTTTTTCTCAACTCTAATTGTCTTTCAATTCTTTTCGTGATTTTCCCTTGATGACACGATCTGGAACAAGTCGCGTCACTATCAGTTTAGTTGGGTGTGCGCCGCACACTTAGAGAATAGATCCCTGTATTGAAGAATGTGAGAATTACTGGTATTTGAATACGTAAAAATTAGTGTTGACAACAAAACAAGCTTCGAAAAATTGAATCCACACAGCATGTATTAGTAAACTTACAAGAGAAAAAGTCATCTAGTTACCGCATTCATTTTTTTTTAATTTCACTCTTTGGATGCCTCCTGCCTTGAATGTCCGGGGCCGGCGCCCTGTTCGCCCCCACTCTGCACGCCACTGCCTCCGGCAAGCTAAATGTAAAAACTGGGTTCCCACTTATCTTATATTTCGGTTTTAGTATGCTTTCGGCTTTCAGTAGGTTGTTGTTTTTTGCTTTTCTTGGAAGACTTAGGGTTTTAGTATGGCCATCTTAATCCGGATTCACCATCATTTGTCAAGTCTTTTTGAGTGTTGGTTAGTGGCCCCCTACAGTGCCTAGTGGGCTGCTTTCAGCTAAGTTTTCCCCCATGGCTCACCTCAAACCTTTAGTTACGCCACTGACTGTATGAAGTTCCTGACATTTTCATTTTGAAATTCATGTTTGCAATGCATGAACCTTGAAATGAAAAAAGTAGTTGTGATCTCTGAAGAACGTTTAAAAAGAAGCTTGAAGAGATGGCGTGGCTAGTTGTGCTCTTATGGACGGTACGTGCTCGTTTTAGTCTGATTCTGTCTTTTTCAAACTTTTGGCGAGTCTTTCCGCCAACCTTGTTGGAACATATTTTATGCTAGACGTTGATTGGCACTTTTTCAAGGAAGTGACAAATTGAGCTTTGCTCGGTCAGCGCAACAGTTCAAAAATAAGAAACGTTTGACGCTTTGGGCGCATCTTAGATGTCGACGCTTTTTTCCGTATTTTGCGAGAAGTCGCATAACTTCGACTTACGAATTTCCGAAAAAAAGTCTGCGTTTATTTCAAAAATTGTATCTACAAATATTTGCACGATACCGCGCAGTTCAGGTTGCACTGAAACATGCAGAGGACTTATGTGAAAACAGGATTCTCTTCCAGTTTCAAGCGACCCTACGGCCTCTCTCAAGCGTGAGAGAACATTGAAGGACTTGAGAGAGTCTCTGAAGTAGTGCTCGAGACGCATTGAGTTTTAATAAATATTTTTGCAGTCGGTAGTCGGCTTTATCTAACAACACCACAAGCTTTGTGCGAAGTTTCGCCGCACAAACTGATTGCGGTTTTTCGGCAGCAGATAGCGAGCAGCGCAGCGATTGAGATTATCCACAGTACCTGTTTGCGCAAAAAGCCACACCAGTCTCTGCCAACAGCTGTTTTGCCGCAGCTTGGGCGTTGGATGAAAATCTACTCGGCAATAACAAAAACTCAAGATCAATTCTCGGAACGTTGTCTCGAGGCCTTGGCGAAGCAAGTGCGTAATACAGTGCTGCAAATCGGCGTGTGTTCAATGACACACTCGAAATATGTCTCAAAAATGTAACTCCGCAGGGCTTTACTTCAATAAATGAAGAAAGGATTTTGCTAGAGAAAAGTAAAACAAAAGGATCAGGCGATGCCAATGTGCCTTGTGACCTGAGTTAAACAACGAACAGTTCCACTTAGCTTTGGAGTTCATGACATGCAGGCCTGCAAGGGCGTAGAGAGGTTAGATGGCGACCAAGGCAAGTTGGGCGCCCCCATGCTCGAACCTGAGGTTTTTCACGAGCAAATGTACTGCATAAGTAATTGCGACATTGTTGGGACTTTTCGGCGCCCCCTAGTGAGTCGGCACCCGGGTCATTGTGCTCCCCTTCCGTCCCTCGGTACGCCCCTGATAACATGTTCCTAAGCAACCAGTTTATCATCTAGTCTTTAACAGATGTTGTAGAAAATTTCGGTAGCTGCAGTTGAAGATTGAAAAAATCTTAGGACGAAGAAGGCAGAATTATACTTATTTGTCAGCAATAAATAACATAATACATTTAAACCTACTGCTCCTTTTGCAGCAATTGAAAATTTCAAAATTTGCTGTAGTGACATTTCATTTGGTGTTGCAGCTGAATATTGCCATAGTGACGAACCAAACAACTGTTTATCTCTCGGTGATTTGCAGATTGCAAATGACAACCAGTATATCTGCGAAACATTGTTTGCTGATGGATGTGAGAACTTTGCGGCTGTAAAAGCAAATTCACCTTTAAAATTTAGTACAAAGGTTACCTTCGAGAAACGTGAATTGACAATAAACGCTTAGTGAGTTGAGAAAAACGCCCATAAAACGAACCGAGAAAAAGTGTCTTTGAAAATTGTGCAAGAAATACAGTATCTGTAGCCTTGTTTGAATTTAGAAGGATCTGAATGAGAGAAACAAATTAGTTTTGTTGCTCAACTGGAATTGATTTGTTTGCGTCTCTACTAGCTAGTCAACCATAAGAGCGTTGATATTTTTCTTTGGGGACAAACCACCCGGAAAGACATCGGTTTGATCCAAAACATCAAACAAAAGCTGGAAGTATTTAACACAAGTAGCATGATGTGCCTTGCGCAATTTTATGCGTCCGAAGTTCTGCTCTCACACATGGCCCGATGAAGTTAAAGGGTTCTTATAACTTTATTTGCTAAGCAAACTTCCAAAGTTAATGAGTTTTCCACCCACGGTCGATACGCTAGAAAACATATTGAAGTAAGATCAAGTGTAATAAAGCGACTCGAGACTGATTGGAGTAATCAGTGGACATCGATTTCAAGTTTCAGACAAACAGCCTGCTTGTACCTATTGTCATTCAGGAGCAATCGATGAGAAACTTTATTTCCCCTTTTGAGGTTTGACGTTTTAGTAAGGAAAGCTACACTTCTCAGCAGGCCCGTTGTTGTGCCCAGAAAAAATTATTTTAAACATATAATAAAAACAAAAATCTTGCCTTCCTCGAAACCTGGCTACGAGCCTGCTTTTCAACATGCCATGGGCTGAAAGTCAGCCGCGACAATTTCAGACAGTTGACAAAACACCGAAATCTGCGAGTGTTGCGCAGTGTGGGAAGTTTTCTTTTAGCAGCTTAAAACACGCCGGGCGAGTTCTAGTGTCGCCGACCATTAGAAATGAAAAACCTAATGAAAAGACTATATGGAGATTGGAGTTCCTACAGTTGACCGCAGCGGATATCATCAGTATTTTTGTTTTTGCCCATTGCATTGTGTTTCTGCTCAACGTGCGTGGGGAGGGGTTTTCATGCATGCTGGACCTAAGGCCTAATCAGTTGGAATAGTATAAACATAAATAAATATAATTATCGTGTGGCGTTATAGCAAAAAACGAACAATCCTACGTATTGTCATAACTCATTCTTGTTTCTCGACGTTTTGTGCGTGTCCGAATCAATTACAAACACCAGCAATATTTTTGAAATTTAGGAATACTCTTTTGCAAAGGATAAGAGATTAGAGTCAAAGTCAAGGCAATGACTTCTGTTTTCACGTGTTGGCATTGTGTAGCCAGGTGTAAGTTCAACGAACGCATCGTCAAATTAGCTGATAATGAACAAAAACCCTAAAAGTTGAGCAATGCCTGTTTATTGCTTGCACCAAAACGTGGTGTGGTACTTCACTTCGATTGGTTTTATTCATTTTTCCAAGATTAAATCTGCACAATATATGCAGCTGCTCGTGAATCATTAATCACTATTGACAAAATGAGTCCCCTTTCAACGGCACGAGTGTGCGCTTTGAGAAGTCTTCTCTTAGCGATTGAGCGATTCTGTTCCTTGCATGCGCTTCTTATGTTTATTCCGGGACGTGCTTTCGGTGACTCACGCAGTGGTCTTTCCACGCCTTTTGAGGTTATGAGTAAAAACATACTGTCAGTGACAAATTACTGCGGACATTATAGCGTCATGCTGGTATGTCACATTGCAGTCTACTGAGACACAAGACGTCGTACTGTTTCAGATTTCTAGGTTGGTATAACAGGTTAGCGACACAAATTTTCGATCAGTTCATTTGCGGAAAATGCGTGGATGTGTTCTGATATAGACAAAACAAAATATTTTAACTCAGAGTCTAGTACAGCAGATCAGATTGGTATTTTGCTGTTGCTTGATCCTAGTATAAAATTTCATTTCGATGTGAAAGAGCTATTAGCAGCTGCAAAGCTGAAATAAGTTACTGTACCTTCAGTAGTAGATGAAAGGAGCCACATTGAAGATAAGTGCCTTTTGAAACATGTTTCCGTATGAAGTTAAGCTTAAACTGAGGACCATGTGGCTTTTTATTGTTTGCAAGACTGCTGATTATGCTATCCGTAAAATTAAATATTTAAACCATGCCATTATTACGGAGGTTTAAAAGAAGCTTCCCGCAAAAACAAATTTTTCTGAAGTTTAAAGCGTTCAGTCTAACGAATTTTAAGATGTTAATCGTGTCGATAATTTAACGCAAGGATTTTTAAACTGGATAACATTTTATCCCTGACCCAGAATTTTATCCCTATCCCTGGATAGCCCTTTACCGTTAATTTCCAAATCTTTGGTACAGCATGATTGCGAATTTGTTGGTGAAGAGCAGAACACAGCGCAAGTAACTACGTACAAGGTAAAAAAGGCAATCAACAGTTTGGAAAGCAACAGTTTTACTTCGAAAAATTTTCCGACAGATCGGTATTAAAGCGATTAATTATTATATTTTTTCCTATGACGCGGCGTTTTCCCTTGGTGATATTGATTGTGTTAAATGTTTTCAAATTAAAACTCAATTTACTGATTATGAGACACGTATAACCGCGAATTTACACTAGCAGAGGTATTGGTGAAGGGGTGTCCCGATTAATTGTGCCATCTGGGGGCAAGGCCAACTTCAACAGCCTCCCCACATGTTGCACCTGAGGTGCGTGTCTCCAACTGTGCTTGCGTCATCCGAGGATGAGATCCATTTCCCACAACTGTCGTCTGCTGCGGCTGAAAAAATGTCGAAAAATCGAGAAGGCGTTCCCTATATATAACTATAAGCGCTCTTTCTATTTTCGACATTATATGTCAACTAGAACGGCATGCACATCGTAGCTCGCCAAGAGGCTGCTCCCGAAACATTTGCGACCCTCGCGATGCCACTGGCACTGATACTCAAAGTCTTGTATGAATGCCCAAAATTTTAATTTTTTCTCTCGCTCTTTTCTCGGATTTAAAACTGTGGAGATTTCGCAGCTATTTCCTTATAGGCTTTAAAATTCCATTCAACACTAGTATGCTGCTGTTTAATGCATTGACGTTTTCTTGTTCGTTTTTCGCTAAAGTTGTTTTATGAACAGGTGATACTTTAAGAATTTAAAATGTCCATTTGGATCAAACTGTGACTGTGGGATGGGATCAAGTATGCTTCGCCATTCGATGTGACGTTTGCTTTGTATTGCGAGAGATTTATATGCTAGCACTGCAACGAGCGCAGGCAAACTTACGAATACAGTCAACCACCCATTCAGTTCATCGCGAATAACTTCTAAGGGAAGAAGCGTGTTCTTCGCAAGCGCAGGTTCTGCAACGCAGTTTCAGTGAACCCAAGTTACAGCGCAGTGCAAGTTTGACATAAAATCTGAAACAACTTCACAATCAACAACTTAACAGATAAGGTGCTTAAGTTGTTCAGCTGAACTTGTAAATTTATGTAAACTGCAAGTGAAAAAATCAACATATTCCCTGGTAACGGTGGGACGTATTAAATAAAACAATCAATAAAATTAGGATTAAGATATTAAGACCTGGGTGGAGAATGTTATTGTGATGAACCGATTCTGTTCAATTCGCGTTTTCCTTCTTTTCTCTACGCAGTATAAGGGTAGCTGCTCTTGGTTTCTACTTTCACATGGCAATAGAGAAACACAGTGAGATCTGGTTTTTTGTTTGTTCGGCCGCAGAAGCGCAAATGACGCACGCGGGGGCTAACCATTCTATGGTTAATTTTAATCTAATTTATTTGTTTATGACCAGACACGAAGTCCATAGTATGAACACACAGACTCTGCAGAACCCAGGTCGATAAAAACAGACAAAACAGAACGTTAGTACAAGGCATTGAAGCCGGCGGAATCACAGGGTTACAGACACTTTTTGCAAATGCATTGAAGACAGAACCATAGGGTTACAGACACATTCTTAACACTATTGTTAGTTAACACTTGACACTTATTACAACACTACTGCGGAGTAGGGCGCCAATTCCTAAATTGGTCGAGTCTAGGTAAAATGCGAAAGCATTGTGGCATGACACGCCATCAATCAAACGGATACTGCAAAGTTCGCTCACTCATTCACAGAGTAAAATGCGATTATAGTGTTCAAAGAATAGGGACGAATACAAACAATCTGACTGCATCAAAGCACGTAACCATATCTCGTTAGATTTTCTGCATCTTTCGAGAAACAGGTACTTGTATTTACGTAGGAGAGCCTCAAAGGTAGGAATGTTACATTGAACCTGGTGGCTACTAGCACTCGCTCTCTAGGGCAGGTTGTATAGAGCTCTGCATCCAAAATTATAGGCCACACGCAATCTCTGCATGCATGAGTTCCTGAAATTGCATCATAATTGTGATGCATACATGGGCCTACACAAGGAACGAAAAAGTACGTTTTTAACTCCATTTGAACATCGGGAAAAGTAGGCTCTCAGCTTGTTTGCTGCACAATATTGATATCGCAGTTGTCTCTGAATGTTTTTGTCATCTGAGAGCTTAGTATCCAATACAATCCCCAGATATTTGTATTGGTCAACAGATTTTACGTAGGCCTATTGACCACCCAATTTCAGTAATACATATTCAAAGTGAGAGACCACGTGCGGGTATTACGAGGCAAGGGAACAATACAGTGATCGGCAAACTTTCGTTCTGGTGGCCCAAAACGCCCTTTCAGTCGTAATTAGGCTCATGCTTATGTTTGAAGACCCAACTTCAAAGTTACGCAGTATTCAGTTACCGGTTATACAACAATGCTATGTTAATGCCATGAACTGTATGATGACAAAAACAATGCTTTGTGTACGTCAAACAATCAGTGTTCCATTGTTGTTACAGTAACCTATGTTTTAGTCCACGCAACCGGCACAGGATTGTACAGCTCTTACGTACCACGTGGCTCACGACAGAAAGTATTGCGCGACCCAATGAAAAGTGCTAAGCAGCTCGCGATTGGGCCGAGGCCCACAATTTGCTGACCATTAACTTAAAATATCGTCAGCCCTGTCCCATTAGAAAAGGAAATGATAACGCAGCATTCGTTGGGTCACATTCACTCATTGATTTCTGCATCGTTTCGGCTGACCTGTTCCAATCAGTACTGTATATTCGTGTCGACTGATCGCCAGCACCTGCGTTATCATTTTTCTTCCGAGAACTCACGGAATTGACAGCGGACGCAGAAGAGGAATTGGAGCTGTTCAAAGCAGCTACCATTTCATCAGCTGCTGGGATTACGTGGGCAGAAACGATATGGCGACAGATGGCAAAAAGCAACCCAGGACCGGCCTTAAGCCGATGCAACCGATGCGGCTGCACCATGGTGTTTGGGTAGATTATTCATTTTTGCCAGATACCACTTGCGCTTGAGAATTCAGTAGAAACGCCACATAAATTTCATTGTTAACAAAGAACCCTCTCGTCAGAACAAGCAAATTTCCTCTCGAACGTTAGCAAACGTGCTCAATTCTCGTGGTAGTGCTGTACTGCCTATTTGCGCTCTGCCACGATCGTAACACGGTTAACTGAGCACGATGACGTCATAACATCACTGTTTAGATGGGCCCCGCGCCTAGGTCTTGCATTGGGCCCCGCATCTGCTAGGGCCGGCCCTGAAGCAACCCATTGGTGACCCAGGGGTGAAAGATGCTATTCGAGCAAGAAAACAAATAAAAGCTTAAGTTTTCTGTAGGCTTTCGAGGAATCAGCCGACTGCACTCTGCTTCATCTTTTCGCGATGATTCAAACTTGCACATATCTGTATTCAAGTAACTTCACTCCACAGGTGAACAAGCAAGGAATCAATCGCAAATTTTTAATAGGAAATCGATTTCACGTAACACTAAGCATCGTCAGTCCTTACATCGTATGTATCCTATTCAAACAGAATCGAGCAAAGAAAGTAGTCTGCAAGCACCGAGGCGCGAAAATTCGTAGTAGAAGTGGCAAAATTTCCAAAATGCGTCCCGTGGTCACAAAACCGGAGCTTCAAACACGCCAAAGCTGTCAGTTTTTAAATCGAGTTTTGTTCCGATCCTCTCCTGCGGTCATGATTTTGGATAATGACCAAAAGAGTGCCATCTCAAGTGCAAGCTGCAGAGATGGCAAATTTGCACGACTTAACGCTGCGCGACAAGGTCGAAGCTGTGAAAATTATGAAGCCCTGAGTGTCGGGCCATTGGCCGATATAGATCGAATGAGACTTTTTAGGGTGACAACAAAGAGTGTTTCACCAACATTTTGTACTATCGCTTTTCCTGCGATAGATCATCCGATGTTGTGGGAAATTGTCATGTCAAGGGTAGATGATATATCGCACACGACCTTTTCACTCTGATCTCAGGTAACACTTTCAGCTGCAATGGTTCGGCTCGGTCACGTGACCAGAATGTCCCAGGAAATTTTGGCGAGGCGATTTGTGCTGTCTATACTCACGGGAAAGCCATCCAAGGACATGTGGGGACCGGCAGAACTGTCACAGGTTTCTGAAACCGTGCAGTGTTTGTTGATGTGCTAGGCTGCTGCCCTGTCACCCTCCTGAAAGGAAACACTAGTGCGTAAAGAGAAAAGACCAGGTGCAACAACAGACCGTGGAAAATATGCACGAAACACTCTTAGGAAATTACAGTTGCTACCTAAGAAAAAAAATTAATTTAAATTAAAAAGATTGTTACGCATTCAACATGTTTGGAAAATATTCGAGGTTTGCCGTGGAAGGCTTGACGAGAGACAAACAGTGGTCACTGTGGAATCACGGATCTCTGCACCTGTCTATGATGACATCTATCGCATTTTACTCGCCATCCCATCACAGGAAGGCGGTAAAAATTTTGTTTCTACGTCTTGTAAAGCTAAACGTGAGCGTAACTCACCTGTTTGCAGCTACTTCTGTCCAGGTCTGTAGCCATTGGGGGACATTCTGGTACAGCGCCCCCCCAAATCTTTATTGTGCCCCCAAATGTTGCTGTGACAGGAAAAATTTGTTTTAAACATGTAACTAAAACAAAAATTTTGTCCCTTAAAATGTATTTTGACCCCCAACCCTAAACCTGGCTACAGGGCTGCTTCTGACTGCAGAAGGAACTTGATAAGTAACGGCCATTTCATAACTCTCTATTATTTATTGACAGTTCTGCGGAAGTTAGTCATGATGTTACATGTGAATCCCTTGCGTCCGGCATAGTTGCATTGTCGACAAATGGATCCGCTGCAGTTGCATCCTGCTGTGAAGTTTCATTTGCAAGCTCAGCGAGCTCTGACGCAAGCAGCTCATCGAGCTGACTCAGTAATTGGAAAGAAAAAAAGCGAAACGGTACGGCGCCAGCAGTCACGAAAACCACAATGCGATGCTGGCAGGAACGCATAGCGGTATTGTCCGAACGGCTGTGCAGTGAGTCCGTGACGTTCAGAAGTTCACGTTCTATTGCTGTATTACCGGGGATGCAAAGCACCCCCTCATATTAGTACCATGAATTTTCACGAAATGTTTAACAGCTACAAGTGAAGGTGATGATTCGTTGTCAAACGTGCTTGCGCGTAAGCGCGTTTACAACTTTTTTTAGTGGCGTTGATTTCGAGGAATTACACATGGTCGTGCAACAATCGCGCTATTGCTGGATTTCTGCCTGAAATCGCAAATTGCGTAGGTACAATTACTGCTTCCGCTAGAATTTACAAGTTTTTGATTGATTATCACCCGATATCAGTATAGCAAGATATTTTTGAAACAAAGTTTCTCTTTTTGTCCGGCGCGTTTGAAACTTTTCCGGCCTCCGGATTTTGTCAGCTTTTCAAACAGTTTTTGAATACGTCACAACTTTAATCGTTTTTTTTTGACAGTTTTTTCTCAACTTGCCTTAGTCCACTGCTCAGTACAATACTGAGTCAACCAAAAAATTCCCTATTTATGAGAATGGCTTGTAGAACTTGTAAGTGAAAGGGTAGAAGAATTTTTCAAGAAAAACGCGCTATAAATTTTAGCACCCTTGTCATCGAAAGACTAGCGCATTTTTATATTCGTAAAGAGTCTCAACTCATCAAATCTCAAAACATGCTAACAGCACTCAAATAATTTTTTCAGGCGCTTTGATTCGTATGCGAATTGACTTTTTAGTTCGTATTTGCAATTAATTGACGCTAAAAATATCTGTTAGGACTTGCAATTTTACAGTAGTGAAGGAGCAGATCTGTAATGAAACGTTTTATGACTTCCACTTCTGCACCTGGCAAGCAGTTACAATAGCGTGGAAGATGTCATCGGATTAGGCAAACCAAGTATGCAATTTGTTTGAAACACTAACGCGTTTTCTTTTGTGTTACAGTTTTAAGAAACTTGTTTCTGGCGTAAATGTAATTTGCTTATGTTGCACTGAAACTTTAATTGCATCAAGCGGCAAGCGAAATAGCGATCATGCGCTCATTGGGTTGGACGCCAATCTTTGCGTAAGTATGTGCAACGTAGTGAACTTGTTACCGCTTCAGTGATTTTCAGTGCGGATCACAGGCAGGTCCGTAGCCGCGGGGAGTGTTCGGGGCAGTGAAATTTTTTTGTGCACTCCAAATTTTGTTGTGCCCAGAAAATGTTGCTTTACACATATAATGAAAACAAAAATCTTTCCTCCCGAAAAATGTATCTGCTCCCCCAGGGGAATTGTAGGAAATTGAACAGCGCAGGCAATAGATTTAAGCTGTTCTTTTTTCCAACTGCGTTTAAAAATGGTTGTCTTTAACTTTCGTGCAACGGCTGACCGTGACCCGGTAAATTGAACACAGACCTGTGAGGTCCATTGGGCAAACCAATGTGAAAAAACAGGATGAAACTTTCAGAAAGTTGCTTTCGGTGCAAAAACATTCTATCACAATAGATACATGACAACACCTCAATTTCGGGTATGAGAAAAAATAAGCCAAAAAAATACCAGACATGCCAAACACATTGCAAGAAAAATTTGTTTTTATGTCAAGATGGCATAGTATGACGTAACTAGATGTTTGAGCCATCCAGGGGCAAAACTTAGCTGAACGGGGCACGCTAACCACTGTAGGAGCCCATTAGCCAACACTCAGAAAAATACCTTGATAAATGATGGTGAATTGGGATGTCGATGACTGTACTAAAACCCTAAATCGCCGGAAAATTGTCCGAAAAACGCAGAAAACAACAACCTACATAAAACCAAATGAATGCTAAAACCGAAACATAAGTTAAGTGGGGGCCCGATTTTTACATTTAGCTTGCCAGGGGTATGATTCTTCTCTCTTCCTCTGTCAGTTACGCCACTGCAAGTGCAAGAAGGGTAAAAGCTCAAAACGAGCTTTCTATATACATCAGTGGTTTTTAACCTTTTCTGTACCGCTACCCATTGTAGAAACCGACTATAACTCAACGACCCCATCCAAAACTCGAATAAAGCAAATGTAATAGATCTGTGTACATAAAATATCTACTCGCGACCCCTCCATAAATGATTCACTACCTCTCTGGGGGTCCCCAGATTGAAAACCACTGATCTACATTGTCTTTGTGGAAACAAAACTATTGGGAGGCGACGAAAGACATTTTCCTGAAATATTTGCCTGCAATGATAACTGAAATAACGTTCATCAGCGTCTGAAGCTCGAGTTTCCGCTGATCGTGCTCGAATTGTTGCATGTAGCAGCACTAGCACAGTTAGCACGACACGGCGTACACGCAAACGTCGGCGCCATGCAGGGCGTATAGCGAAGTAAGGCCCCGAAAATAAGGTAACTGTTTTTTTCAGGCGACAACGAAATAAAGGTTTTTCAATTTTCCATGGCGTCCCTAATTGGAGGCTTTGGGGTGTTTTGGCATGGTTGTGTAGAAGCTAAACCTTAGACATGCACATGGTATCATGTACTTCGTGTTACTAGTTTCATGCGAATCCCATGGGATGGAACAGTAACCAGTCACAAGTTGCCCATGGGATGCGACAGAAAAAATCTTATGCGCAAGTCTGTGGTCGCACACGTTTTAACTTTGTCAAAGTTGAAACACATGCACTTTTCAAAGATGACTATACGTTACGCTGGGAATGAGTGATGGGCTAATGTTGAAAACAAGCAAGTTACCAAAGCGAGTAAATGGACTTGTTTGTTTAAATGGGAAACATTTGAACTTGATGAACGTTAAAAATAATTAATTAATTATTCATACCACCAGTTCTCGGTATAATACCATCTAAATCTTTAAAATCCATTTAACTAGTTTTGAAAGTAAATGGTCCTAAACGAAACAGTTATCTCAATTTTATTCTCAGGTCATATCAAGATGGATTACTTAGCCATGCGATGTAGCTTGAAAATTTCATGGTTATAACTGGTTCTGAAAGCTCGAATATTTCGCAAAATTCAGGATTGCTTTATTTTTTTGGTGATTGTTCATGTGGGCATACGCACAATAAATCGATGTGTTTTGATGAAAGTGGTCAGCAGGAAATGAAGTGGTTGGTGAAATTATTTGATCAATGCTGTTTTTGTGCCATCATAACATCACTTAATTTTTACAACTGTTTCATTTCATATTCTGAGGCATCTACAGTCAAGCAAAATTTTCAAGAGTTAAAGCCAAAGCACCGTGAAAGAGGTCTTCTAGCGCCAAACACCAAACATGTCCAGTAAACTATTTTATATCTGAACATTAAAAACGCTGAACAATTTCTGTTAATCCAAATTGCTAGTCCAGCGCTTTTTGTAGAAGTTTTTGCATTTTTCATAAAACACGTTTCGCAGAAGATACAGCACTTTTTCTACTCCCTGGAAAAACAATTGAAGTTCAAGTCCACTTTCGTTTTAATGATTTTTGAGTTATTTGCTTCATAAATCATATCAAGCACGTTGGCCGGTGTCGCTCTTAAGATATTGTGATGCTGCAGGCCAGTGGCATATCTACGCAAAATGGCGCCCATGGCAAAGTTTCACTGTGCGCCCTTTTCAATAATTTTAATATTAGATATAGGCACAATTTTTACGAAAGATAAACCATGAAGAAAATAAATGGTTTAAAACAGAAAATGTGTTTATTTTTTAATAAAACTTGTCATCAAATAAAATGCAGTATAAATTATCCACAATGACCACAACATACTTTTACAATCATTTATTTTTATTACAAAGGATATCAGAACATTCAACTAATAATGCTATCATCAGGGCCTACGAGAAGGGGGTCCAGCAGGAACATAATTCCGGGGCCCGACAGCTGCGGAGGGGCCCGAGACTGAAGAAACATTTGAGTGTTTGTTACTAACAAACTCGGAATAATGTGGCGAAATTAATCCCAGTGATAAAACTGGTTTGGCCTAAAGGATTTGGTAAGGTAGTCAGTCCCGTCGCCACAGAGGGTTTTCTGGGGGCAAAACCCCCCAAACAAAGCTCCAAGCCCCCCAAATTGAATTATGAAGCATTATAGATCGGTGGAGTTTTTATAAAATTTCAGAATGTCAAGCTTGAACAAACGTAAAGCACCCCTATTGAAAACTTTATGGCAACGGTTGTGACGGTAGTGTGATGTCTTTTAATATGAATTGCTGGCAGTGCATTTTCCTGATATGACGCATTGATAATTATTAACAGTAATTATTTTGTTGAACTTGAATGTTTGCTTACTTTGTCGAATTTAAGACATTCATGATTACTGCCCCAGTCTGTCCACTGAACTGAATTTTCTTTTACATCTTTCATTTTCAAACAAATCTTTATTAAAATCTCTTCAAGTGAAATTTGGATGGAAACGTGCCAGTTCACAATAAAATCTAATCTAACAACAGTATCACTCGAATGTTGCGCATATGTGTAAGATAACTAAAAATTAAAGAATTAACAAGTACAGGGCGCAGGTGCTTATAGAGCAACGCGAAGGTGTGCTGTGCATTTTGCTGATTGTTAAACTTGCGCCGCAAACAGACACAGGCTCTGATCGAATGTGAGTTTAGGATTGGCGGACATACCCAGAAATCTGAAGATTTCGAAACCATACAGGAGAAACTAACCACTTACAGTATTTCGACAAAATGCTTTAAAGCAGTGGTCGCCGGCCTGTGGCCCGAGTGGCTATTTATTGTGGCCCGCGGTCAAAAACAGAAGCAATAGTCTGTTGACAAAATATTTCTTTCTGTCCCTTCATTCTTGTTATAATAAGTAAGCTCATTCCAAGTGTACAGTTACTCAGTGAGGTCGCAGTCTCATTTCACTAGCAGCGTTTTATTCAGCCTCGATCAACTCCGTTCATTTGGAGACAGCGGCATTTTTTCTAATTTCTTCCTTGATAAGATTTTTTTATGAACATTTATAAGCTATGTTTAAAAATGTTAATATTGTCACATTGCTTGAATACCGGTATGTTTTAACATAATGTTTCATGTGATCAATAAACGAGCACTTCTTGTGTTGCAGTTTGATGCACATTAACTAGTCTCAATTTTTATTTATTTCAAAATAATTTTGCAAGTCTTAGGGGCCCCAAACGGGTTTTGTTCTGCCTAAAAAGATTTTCTCTGGAGGCCTTGACTATCATAATTTATACATAGTATTGGCTGACCAAATCGTAAATCTTACAAAAAAATCGCACAACATATTGCACCTGCAAATGACAGTTTCTTTTAAAATGCAACAGATTTAATTTGGATGCTACAATCATTTACTTAGTTACTTAATGCTATACATGTATACTAAGGTGGTCCTTATATGCATAGCAAAAATTAAACAGTAAAAAATACCATGGGAACCGAGGTGGTTGTATTCCTTTTAGGCTAAAACTATCTTGTGTAAAAAAACTCCAAGGTAGACGAACATTTAGAGGGTGCACATGAGCAATGAAGATTCTTACAAATAGGCACTTTTGTTGATATCTGGGTCCCCCTCTTTATAGAGTATTAGTTGCTCAGAGATAGAAGTATCGTGGGGGTCACCCCACTCATTGTTGCCCAGTGAGTAGTGTACTTTTTTTACTGTCAGAAAAGGCACACCTATGCTCTGTCACAATCTACATGAGGAACTGCAGCTGATCTTCATCATGCGTTACAAGCCGGCTGTATTCTTGAATAAGTGCCACCCCACGTTCTGCAGTGTCATTTGTGACTTGGAGCCCTTGTACCAACTTTCTGGCCATCAGATAGCCTGGTTGACCATTCCATGAGCCAGGGGCTCTGTTGGAAACTTTTGATCGATTTTCATTTTTAGGAAGAAGCGACGTGTGTTTTTTGTAACAAAATCAGCCAAGCAGTTGTTTGAAAAGTCTTTCCTCAGGGAACGTTTGGGAGGATCTTCATCCGGATCTTTGTCAAGTGCTGCAACATTTCGTCGCTTCATGTCATCTGCACCTCTTGGTCAAAAAAATCCAAAGCCATTAATCCCTCAGAGAGGTAGAGCGGACCAGAGAATTTGTTCAATGCGATTGTCTCATCTACGCAGTCATTTATCCCCTGCACAAGGGGGTCTAATGGTAATTTTTTGAGCTGTTACCATTTTCAATACCCTCTAAAACCATTATTTGTTATTTGTATCAAGATCTTTTCCTTGCACTCAATGAATATTTCCTAAATGTCATAAATCAAGTGAATTTTTAGATCTTGACCAAGAGGGGGCCTCACAGAGGGTGGCCAAAATATGACACATATATACTCTGCCTGACAAAAATTCAGTTTTGAGATGCCTATAACTTTTACTCTACACCTCCTAGCTCAATTCTGACAGCAGATTCAGAACGAGCGAGCCAGAAACATCTAGACTACCAATTTGCAGACCTATGTCTTGTACAGACATGAAGTTATGGGCTTCCAAACACCTTTCAAAATGAACACGGTGATCCATGAGGGCAAAAATGGGTTGTGACCCTTACAGTTTAAAAGGCCATAAAATCTAAACCGCTTGGAATTTTGATCTGAAGCTTGGGGATTTTTCATTGCGCCCAAAGGGCACATTTGGTGCAATTTGAGATAGTGCCCATGGAAGATCTGAGATAGCGTGCATGAAAGATCTGTTTGGGTTGTGATGGAATGACCCATGAAATTTCACTGCTCATGTGCAACCTGTAAATATCGATTTTTCTCTGAGATATTATGCATAGATAGTTTTTCACAGATTCCCGCACAGTTTTCCAAACTTTCCAAATACGGACCACCCTAACGTATACGATGTAATTGTATTACTTGTGTTCGAAAGACACACTTCCATCGAAACACCAATACATTAAGCTATTTTGTAAATAACACCACATGCCAAATAAAACAATACTTTCCGCGCCCTTACCAAAGAAAATTCGTCTATGGTTTGATCGAAGTCAGCTGTCTCTGTTTCGTTCCTTGCACACTCAGAGCAAGATCACACAATCTGTCCCGACTCATTGAGACTCGGAGGCAAGGAAGCCAAATTTGGACAGAAAAAGCTAACTCTAAACAAGACTAACAAATCTCTTCTTTCATGACTTAACATTTTTTGCTCAACTGGTATGGTAATGATGTTAACTGCTGATGTGTCGAGGACTAACTATTAAGGTTCTCCTCCTTAGTCTCTGAACTGGACACTAGCGTAGCCAGAATGAGGCCGAAGAGGCCATGGCCCCACAAAACAAACTTGCCAAGATATTTTGCTTCCGCTTTACATCAATTTCAACTGTACGTTGCGAATTGGTAAAAGATATTTGACGTCATATCTGGTTCTGATCGAACAGGAATTAAACTCTGCGACATCGAAATGATCTTTGTGCAAAATAGCTAAGGATTGAACCCTGACGACGTCAGTGACTGGCTCCTCCCGAACAAAATTTTCTGGTTGTGCCACTGGGTCTGGAGCATTGTGTTAACCTATTATTGGCCACTAGTGGCCATCGAACGAGTTTCGTAAAGTCGAAGTCGGCTGCAGCACTTAAGTAATTTGTAAATCTGTGAAAGCTTGAAAGCAATGATTTGCGTAACGATCAGATTCCTATAGCCAACTATGGACTAAAATTCGTCTCAACCATATTCTGATTAATATTCTCTTTCCTGAAACGCGGCAGCAGAGACTGACTTCGTCTTTCTGATAATGTGAGAAGGACGAGGTCTTGTAGATATGGCAAACGAGCGTTCTTGTTCTGTCACAATGTCTGACCACCTTTTGTGTCACAATAGCATAGTTTTGTCATAATATTTTATGGTTGTGGCGCAACTTGTCCTGCATTAGAGATTGGCGCTGTGTTGACGCAACATTGCAGCTAATGGTTGAGGGGAGAAAAATAGAAGTTTAAGAAACGGTAAATAAAAATTTCAATTTTTTCCAAGCAATTTTTGCGCCCCCGACGAAGTAGCGCCCATGGCACGTGCCATGCCTGCCATACCCTAGATACGTCACTGCTACAGACTACAGCTATCTTCTTGGGGGCAATCTGATACCGGTACAGTTCATTTCGTATTCTTCAAAAACTTATTGCTTACTATTTGAAGCTGTAGTTGAAATAATGCTTTGAAGTCATTATCGGACCTTCATAATTTTAAAACAGTGATGTTTCAAAACATTTCAGGAAGATACAAACCGCAATTTTCCCATGCAAAAGCGAGTACGTCTTAGTAAAAAAGGCGAAATCGGTTGTTTTGAACAGTGCAATATCGATACCTGTAAAGCACCGACATTAATATAAGCAGAGCATTTCGCATCGCAGTGACTGTCTCGGCGTCGCACCAAATTTCGAGCATGACACAAGGCCACTTTTTTATCAAACGGAGGTAACGAAGTAGATATCACGCACAGACGTATCATTGACCCGATGCCTTGTTTCAGTACTCTCAGACTCGATCGCGTGATGCCCAAATCCGGGTCTGTCCGAATGTTGAGCACACAGGTCAAAGGTTTCGTAACTAAGCATTCGTGTTTCTTGCGTGTCTTTTCCACTTGAACAGTCGTTTAGACTTTCGGAAGTGGGTCACTGCGCCTGACTTGGCATATTCCACTCCTTGTGCTGTGCTTCAGTTCTATAGCTCGCTCAATTGTTCTTTCGTTCTCCCGGGTTCCGTGAGCTACACTGCGACAGATGTGGCTGACAGACTTTCAGCTGAATGTTTCCACATGACACTGGTGGAAGAAGGTTAATTGCCGGGGCAACCAAACGGGTTTGACTGCAAAAATAGACTGATTATGTTTTAGTAGAGTTACTTCTGTTGAAGACATTTGTTCTTGAAAATGTCCAATAACGTGATTTATCGGCCGCATTCGAATGCAAAAATCCTTCGTGGTTCTGTTGCATTGAAATTAGCTGAACATCATGCGAGTATTGCTTCTTGGTGATATCCGATGAGACGGTGTTGAAATTATAGTTTCTTCTTTACGGAAAACGAATTGCCTTTACTCAAAAATCTCAAAACGTTTTTGTAACGATAAATAGTGGATTCTCGGTTCATTGATACGTAAAATATGACAAACTTAAAAAATTAACGGAATTAATCAAACTACCTTCTTTTGTTTTTAAGGTGATTTGTGTTGCGCTGATCACAACAGTCAGACACCCACTATTTAATAAGTTCGCAAAACAGTATGTCACAAGAATCGCCGAAACTTCCGTGGGAACTATCTGTGAAATTTGCAACGACATACAAACCAAGCAACATATTTCTATCGCGTTTAGAGCCCTGATTTGTATCTCACTCCATGCTGAGGGGCAACGGTCTTCGATTTGTGGCGGTCACCTTCAAGGCTCAGCATCAGGGTATGTAAGGTCGCCTGGCTTTCCTCAAAGATATCCCAACAATGTGCGTTGTCAATGGGTAATTACCACTGACATTGGAAGTGGAATGCAGCTGTTTTTCGAACATCTCGACAATAAAGAGATGACTTCGTCAGGAGCAACTGGTGCTTGGTAAGTTTGACAAAAATCGAATGATTGTAAAGGTAGAATGCAGAGTCGTTATATACTGAACTTATCATTTTCACTGCCCAAAAATTGCGACTGCGCTTTGTGCAGTTACGTGCTGTATCACGCTGTTGTATCGTGTTCGTATGCAAGCGCTTCACTATGCTTCGTCTGCTGTGATTCATGTGTAGTGGTTGCCCGCGCCTTTCCGCAGTAAACAAAGCATGCAATTCGGAGGGAAACCTCCATACGCAAGAAGAAGAATCAGTTTCATTTCCCCACCTTGGTTGGCCATAGGCCGGAAGAGTACCGTAATGAAAGACTTCAAGGCTTCAGAATGCGTTCAGTTGTTGTAGTTACGCTCGTGGGAAGCAATGTTGACCATTTGAGTCAATCGACAGTAGCAGAAATGTTGCTTGGTGCCAAAACTATCGATAGCGCATAAAAAGAAATAGGACTTCTACGGGTAGATGTGTGAAAGACACAAAGTAGTTTTTTTCGAAAATTTTTACAGACTCGTTTCTTTTGGTTATGTAGAAGATCACCATCAGTCATAATTTTCAATATTCTGAATAGATTTCAAATGGTCTGTCTTAATTGTAAGCCAAGTTTTCATCTAGCTAAGCCAGAAACAATTAATGCGTTATTGTTTTAGGTTATTACTGGGACAGACAAGTTATTCCATATATTTGATTTTCAAATATTTTCCGTTGTATGAACACGTTAGCTTGTTCTCAGATCCGATCAAAAGACTGACTGGCCAGAATATGCAATGCGTATCTTAGCGCTTTCATACCGCCGATCCCATTGCGCTGTTAGGCTGCGAATTATCTTGGAGGTTTCTGCAAATCTTTCTTTCTATCGACACTGTGCTGAATTCAGGGCATACTTTCATGCGTTGCCTTTATTTCAATAGTGCACTCTTTGGTTGCATTGAAATATCTGCCCCACATCATCAAGTGAAGCTGGTATTAGCGGGATTCGAAGTGTTCGTGCTTGTAGTACGTGAAGTTTACAAATGAATAATCGACACAATCCCAGGAATAACCTGATCGAACTTTTGTGCTTGTTACGAATGACAATTCCTTAAGCTCCCAGAAATATTTTTCTTTCTGCCATCAGAAAAACTGCTTTTTGAGGCGCTTGGGCTGACGTCCCCTCTGCTGCCCTAGCATAGTTTGAAGAATATTTGCTTTTTCTTGCAGCTATGACCATCTGGCGATTTCTCAACTCCGTAGTCCTGGTGGCCCCGAGCAACGGAGGCAGACTTTCTGCGCTCAGTCGGTAGTCGACCTCTCATCGCGCTATCTTGACTTTGACGCCATTGGCAGCAAGACTATTGTAAAGATAACTTTCTCCTCGGACTATGCCACGCAACTGAACGGATTTTCTATTTTTTACCAAGCGAGTAAGATGAATTATGTCTTCTGTCAAATGAACCACAAACGTCGGTTTTGTTGGTTTTTAATGCAGGAAGTGTGGTTTTCTAGGTTTTTAAATGACGATCTTCCTCCTTGTAACAAGGCTTGCAAGTGATGCTTTATATTGTCACAATTTAGAAAAAAATCAGACAAGTGTATGGGGAATTAACTCCGCATACACTTGTCTGCTTTCTTTCTAAATCAAATCTGTAGAACGGAACTGTGAACGGCTTCTGTATTATGAAAAAAAAGTAAGTGCCGCGTATTGTGGTTGGCAGCCACGGAAGTGTGTCCACGCTGCTCAGTTTCCATTTCAATCAGATTTTGCGCTGTTCCTTCCATTTCAAACCAGCGTTTTGATATAGAACTCTTTTGAAAAATGCTAATGAATAAACAAACTTGAGTCTGCACAAGCGACCGCGCTTTGCACGTAATATTAACGTGCTGTACCCTATTCGAGCTTTCTTTATCTTCCAGACTAAGCTCATAGTGTTGGTACATGTTTCGATGTTTTGTATCGGAGAGTTTTTTTGAAGGGTGCAATATCACGGTGAAAGGTGCCGTCGGTTCAGTGACATCACCAAAGTATCCCAACGTTTATCCAAAGAACAGTATTTGTGCAACAAAAATACTCACTCCACCTGGAAGTCAAGTATATCTCAAGTTTGAAGATTTCTCTCTTGAAAACAGTCAATACTGCGCAAGAGATTACGTCAGCGTTACGTCAACGTCAGGTACGCCAGGTAGTAAACGACGAAAGAAATGCTATCGGTCTAAAGTTGTTTCAAACTGGCCTAACAAAAATATTTCGGAAGGTGGTTGTCGGAATAACCAAGATCTTGAATTTTTCGGACCTATACTTCATATTTGAAGATTGCATTTCTGCTCTAAACCGCTCGCAGTTTGATGCCAATACATCTGCTAGTACTTTTTGAATTTGGCAGTTTGTCGTTTCACGCAATTGAGCTATGACCATCATCATGAAACAAATCGCTTTCCGGTGTCTCGTTGCACAAATAGAATGGGTTTTCGACGTGAAATATTAGACAACCACTGCAGTGTTGCGCTCTTGTTTCGAGCGCTATGTGGAATTGCCACCGAAATGAAATAATTTGCAATGATAAAACGCATTAGTTCTATTCATCAGCAGCGCTGTTCTAATTGATTAACAGGCACAATATCTCATCGATTCTGAAGCGTTAACCTTTACTGCTTGACTACTGTTTTTGTTTTAAAGCAATACTGCTTTAATTCGTACTAACTACTAATGCGTGGTCACATCTTTGTTTAAAACTAGACTTTCGTCAAAAACTTAGGCGTTTTAATTCAACGATTTCAATTAATAACAGGACTAATTCAGTGCTGTTTATAGTTGACACTTACATCTCTGTTAAAATCCTGAACTTCATCAATTCATTGAAAATTGTTACTTAAATAAAATTAACACAAAAAGTTGTTTTTTGAAACAAACATCATTCAATTCCATTCATTGGTCATGTTTCACAACACAGTTGAATGAGTTAAACGGGTGTACCCTTGAGGTTGAAAGATTGCCTTGTTTTTTATATTGAGTATTGCGTTAACAGGGGGAAGTGGCATAGCAAGGACGGGACAGAGTTGGAAATACTGCGGTACTGCTTTCCCACCAATCTTACGATCAAACTCAAACGACATGACAATCTTGTTCGCGTCAGATTCCTCTTTTAACCACAAAGGTTTCAGAGCAGTCTGGTCTACTGGTGAGATTTGGAAATGCAACTTGTTTTTCCGCAGATATTTCTTACGAACGTAAAGAAGGAACATGTTGTGCAAGCCGTTGCAAAAAGGTGAACTGTTCTGCAAATAGGTTGCAATTCGCAGCAAGGCAAAAACTTATATATGCAACTTACACGCCACTTGAGACAAACGAATCTATCTTCCGCGCGTGCACAACGACGAGGTGCTTGATTTCTGATAGACTTGTTTGCAGCTCACGCTTGCCAATGCAGATGTTTCGAACAAGCGGGCGATGTAGAACAGACATCACGCAATAACCGATTGAATGGAAAGTGTTTTTTTCAAACTTTTGCGCATTTTTTAAAACCATGCAACATTTTTCAATATGGAAGATCAAAATCCGCTGAATAGCATGCAAGCCTCCCATCGAGACACGTATTGAGCCAAGAGAAATCGCAAATGAAGGGAATCTTTCACAGCAAAGAATTTAGTTCATCAGCCAGTTTTAGTATCTTTGTAATTTTATCTGTAAAACAAACGTTATACCTGTTTATTTGGCGAATTACACAGTCACAACTGTAGTCACAACTATTATAGTCAGAAACTAACGTGAATATGTACTATCAAATCAGAAGAAAAGCGAAGGCTACGATGTGCACAGAAACACCAGTGAAACATGCACTTAAGGGAAAATGTAGTAAAAACCAGTGTCGCACGGTGGCCATTTTGGTAGGGTGTTCACCAGGCTCGCAACCATCCCAAAACTGTGAAGGTTCTCTAGCTGTGGTGGTTGTTGCCTACGATAAGCCATTCGAACACGAACAGATTGGCAGTTGATCATAACAGTCAAACCACGCGCAGCACGTACGCTAGAACATCGACATCATGGGGCACGAACACCACCAAGAATTAATTAATTTCATTTGTCGTGACAAAATCTTTTCAGTTGAACTCACTGATAAAAAATAAATTGCATTTTCGCCACAGAATCATCAACTTAATCTACTGGCGTACATTTTAGGAAGCATCCGTTTTTCGACTGCTATCGACATTCCACATTTTCGCGTTAGGCTACTTTGCATGTGAGCCTACATAGGCTCACCACCACTAAAAGTCAGTAATATTCAGCTTCGTGCATTCTCATTTTAAAAATCGTCCAAGCTGTTGCAGTAATCATCACATAGACAAACCACACCATCTACCTAGCTAAAGCAGGCTATTTCAACCTGAAGCAAAACCCATCTGTACAAGTCCATTATACAAGGAAGCTACGAAATTTCCAACAAGCATTGATCTCGGGATTCTGACAATGTGTGCTAAGCTCTCTTGTTTTATGAAAATCGGAAACTTAGTATCAAAAGGATGCTTTTCCAAGTTTTGTATATACTGTAAGTAAAACCCATTGATAGGAAACAGCTCGCAGTCTCGCTGATACAATTTCGACAGTCATTTCCATTCCTGTTGTTGGTTGTAGGCAACATTATTTCGTGAGTATCAAAGGCATAAGCGGGGTGGGGAGGAACGGCAGAATCTTTTGTAAAAAATGTCAAAATCATGAGATTCAGAGTAGTGGTGGCGGTATGCCATCCAGGGAAGGCTATGAAACTTATCAGGCCTAAAGAAAAAATCGAGGTAAAGTGAGTCGGGAAAGCGTTCAAATCAAAACATAGTTATCGGACCTGATGAAAAGATAAGAACTGTTGTGATCTATGCGCAAAAAAGATGTTTTTTTGCTTTCATTTGTGTTCTTCGTGAAAATTTCGTACAAAGAAAATTCTTTTTTCTTTTCAACACGTAAACTAAAGCGAGCGACTGGCCTTTACACACCTGGCAAAACTGGAAATTTTCAAAGAGCAAACGGTTTCTTCCCACCATATGCAATGCCTACCCGTGTGCCTATGGTTATTATAAACATCACATTGTTGTGCATAAATCGCGTGTTTTTTCAACAATTGAAATGACGTCTTGGCCAGATGACATTCTTACGGTGTGTAATCAACAAGCAATGACTCCTTGTTGTTCGAACGGTGAGTAACACAACCTATCTGGTAAGCAAGATCATACACATCAGTAATACGCCATTACCAGAAAGTAGTGACCGTATAGTGTGTCGGGTACGCACTATCTGCAACGTTTTTGAAATGAACCAAACGATTTGTTAGTGCAGCAGGACATTTAAAAAGATGGAGCAGTGCAACACAGAGTGTTCTGCACTGGTTTGAGATTTAACCTTTGTAGCGTACGTGAAAGTTCTCGATTGCACTTTTTCATGTGATTCGCTACAGAAAATTTTGTCGAGACAACCGTTGCCACGACCGCGCAAGCAACCACTGCTACAAGTACTGCGACCACCACAGCGCCCACCTCAAGCACCGTGGCAACCACCCATTCAAGGACTTCAGCATTGTCTGCGACGACTACGGTATTGCACAAGGTCGTCACCAGCTCATCCTCTGCGTTCAGCTTTAGTCCACAAATGGAGGGCACGAACGCTGCATCCAAACCTGCTCCGTCATCTGAAACGGCGACAGTCGTTGCAACCAGCTCAGCAGGTAAAGCAACTTTCGTCCATGCGCAAGTCAACTTGTTGCAGTTGAAGCAGACGCTCCGCTCGCGTTACGAGGGTCGGTGTGCCACAACCAAGAGCGGCAGAAAGTGTCAGTCGTGGAACGCTGACACGCCCCACAAACCGAAGTATAGACCGCAGCCGCACGACCATAATTTTTGTCGGGAATTCCTCTACTACGACCGCGCTCCGTGGTGCTACACACTTGATCCCGAGAAAAGATGGGAGTATTGTGACCCTTCAACCTGTAAGCGCATGCTGAAATGCTGCTCTCTTCGTTTCGTTTGCTAAAGCGAATGCTAACTGCTATATTAATGAAACAAGCATGGCTGGCAGCAATAAACAAGGCAGCGTTTTTTTTCTTTGTGAATGGCTACCCCTTAAATGATGCTTTTTATTTGCGTGGAGGTTACAGTGTGGACGGATTTATACGATCACATGCTTTTAGGGTTAGAAAAGCAACGATGGTGTTTGGCAAATTTGTACTAATCTGATTTCACTGATTTTTTTTGTCCAAACTGCTTCAGGATGGCATTGGGCTATGTGAAAACAATGCCAGACCCTTTAACAAACAGCCAAAGTTTTTCTAGAAATGTTGGTTCAGTTTTTTCCATAAAACTGTGATAAAAAATTGACATAAAAGGTTGCAAAATCAACAAAGCTCTTGATAAACTTGCGAAAAAAGGCATATCACGAACGTCTGGTTATTAGAGATACTAGGGTACATGCAAAAGGATGGTAGTTTCACCTTTGCTGGGACCATCATTCTCACTAAGCGCAAAAGCTTAAAAATGCAGATAGTTTCAAGAAATGTATCCTTTCGTTGCACGTTTCGCATCTGATCTTTTACTACAACTAATGATGTCCTTTTCGTGAAGATTGTCTAGTCTCAATGCAAGTTGTAGACACGTCTGCATAATTGCTGTGTGGATAATTCAGAAAACTTGACTAAACGATGGCACGCAATTGCGTTTGTAACTTCTGGACCTATGACTGGCAATCAAACAGCGTAAATTTGTTTTCGTGAAAATTTTTTGAAACTTCATAAACACGTTTGTTTTAATTTCAGCTTTTCTCTTTTGCCGCTCCGTAGGCCGTTTTAGCACTGTTGTAGCAGTGAAATGGTTGGTATAGGAGCAGCTATCTTTAGGATTTTTCAAGTTTCCTGATAAAGTCCAATATTCTCAGTATACTTTTCAACAACTATTTTTTTCAATTTTTTTCCAATATGTTCTTATAGGTTTGTTCCTTTTCAACAAAGTTTAATTCTCTTCGAGATTGATTTATGCGTTTGATTAATTTGCACTAATGCAAAAGCATTTCGTTTATGGATTTGTTTGTTTGCTCATGATTGGAGTCAACTAGATGATTATTGAAGAATGTCATTTCTAGGTTGCATAACCTAACATTGCTTTGCTCTATCTCTAGTGCAAGAGATGTGAATGCAAATGAGGTAAATTTCCTGCTCAAGGAACGAACTACGTTCCTCCGTAGGTTCCATAGTTTCTGCATGCACAGGCATTAAAGATGCAAACAAGCCGTTGCAAGAACTACGTCGATCGCAGTAACAATTTACCCACTGGCTAAATTTTTTTTTACTTGGTGCCAAAGATATTTCAACTTATTTTACCTAAGTTTAGTCGCTGAATTAAAAAATGAAGTCCGTTTTTCTCTGTCAGGTTTAGTTTTCTGGTGTGATATGCCCACTGGAGAAAAATGAGTTCTAATGTCAAAAAGGGTGAATGTTGTTGCATTAGCAATCAAGTGTTGCAGAAACACAAATGCATGTTTATTTATGTGATCAGTCAATAACTAATCAACCTATCCTTGAAAATTGTCAAACCACAACCAAAAATCTACACTTGGATGGTTTCCGAGAATTTGGGGCAAAAGTATCGTCACATTTAATTGACCAACGGTAGTCAGCTAGAACGGCAACGTCCTATCTCCCTTCGTATCGTATTTCCACTGATATCCTGATGGAACCGCTCCCTTTTCTCGTCACTCAGACCACCAAGTTTTTCGGGGAAGTGATTTAGAAGGTTGTGGAAAAAATAAAGCTCGATGCTCATGCTGGCACCAATATCTCGAAGACTGCTCAGTAAATTCTTCACAGCTTTGTTGTATTTCCCAAAAAACGTTTCAACATCTTCCACAAAAGCACTCCAGCCACAGGATACTTTTTCATTCACGAAACCTATATGATCATTTGATAATTTTGCGATCTGAGAGCAGTCAGAAATACAAGCTTTTGATTTTTCTGTTGTTGATCCTTGAAATTTGATGCATATACCCCAAACATTCAAAATCCTTGTCAAGTGCTTTGACAGATTGTTGCATGATATCCAGCTTGATATGAAGAAGAAGTGAAACGATTTTAGATCTTTCCACAAGAGGGTGAGCCTGAATCATTTCACACCGGTTGCCATTTCTTCTCTTACAGATCAATTTTTTTCCCAATGTTGGGATCTAGTTCTGGTATCCCTCAGGGATAGAAAACATGGGAACTTCGCGTAAATCAACTTGCAGATTGGCCAAGAGGAATAGATTCAAAAGTGCTGTCATTATGCAGTATAACGAAATTCAAACTTTGTTTCGAACTACTAATGAAAGCCTTCAATGTTTGGATCATATTCTGACAAACGAAGCTTTTTCAGAAAGCCTGCAACATTGTCACAGTACACAATATCATTTTCTTAGGTGAAAGGTGGCATGAAATCGTTCCAGTTAAACGTATCTTGTTGTAGAAGATTTTTTTAAGCCTTAAACCAAGCAGCCCAGAAGACTTATTATAAAGATCCAAAACTCTTTGCCAACTTGCCAGGTCATTAATCTCTCCATAGGAAAAGAGTTGTGTAGATAAAAAAGATTCTGGAAAAACATTATTTGCGAAAGTAGAATCGCTGTCGGTTGAAATAAGCTCTCTCTCACTGGAAAGATAATCCAAATGTAGCAATAAACATTTGGTTCATGTAAACAACCACGACACGATGACGTATCCATAACCAACTTAAGAAATCTTAAAAAACTACATAGAAACAAAACTTAAAAAATCCTACATAAAATCTAGCTTAATAAGTGTAATGCAACCCTAAATTCAATGTTACAGTAATTTGTTTAAATGCAATCCTGACTCCATCATTGTACTCACAGTACGTAGGGCACTGCCAGACACTCTGAAGCCGTCCTCAAGCCTTAAACACCAAGCAGGCAACCATCAGAATTGTTCGGTTGTCATGAGTAAAAAAAGTCACATCAATAGTAAAAAAGCCAGCAAGTACCAAAAATGCTAAATACAAGATAAATACACAATGACACTTTTAAATACCCATACAGGTTGCACAGCACTTTCAAAAGACAATATACCTCGGATACACATATACAAAATCAAGCTCTCTTAATTAATATACGTATAGAAAATTTTGGTCTCGCTAAGCATGGTAATCTGGAAACAGCAGAACTAAAGCATGAAACAGCAAATCTAAAAATTATAAAATTCTAGTGCAAAATTTCCAATACAAATTTATCATTCTGTGTCCAGAAACTTTGTCCAGAAATATTCCAAATTCATCTTTAAATCTACCACACCAAGAGTAAAAATGAATTGGTCAAAAAAGCCAAAAAGTCATAAAAAATCCAAGAGTTTTATAAAACGCCGAAAATTACAAATTTAGCCTCATAAAAACCAAACTAGCAACACTGGAAAACATCCTACAGGTTTTAATCAGACGAGAAAGAAAAACGCATGTGCAAGCAATCAGCTACAATGCAGAGTACAGTACATAATTTGTATTTATAATGTCACAAACAATCAAAAGACATTTGACATGTCTATAAACAGCACATGACTTTAAATGTGACATGTTGTAGGGAAGTCACACAATAAGGCTTCATTCATAATGGGCATGGCATAAAATCAAAATTTATCAATAATTTAACAAGTTGACCTGGTAGAGAAAATGAGTATGATTTTTGGAAACAGCACCCTAAATTACGTCCAAATCAGCTCTACAATCTATAGCACCAAAAACTGTGCTTGCGAGTTACGCCAGCAAAATCAACCCCAATTATCTCAATCTCGACTGCAGCAAACACTGCAAGCGGAATGGAAAGCGCTTGTGTGACGTCAACGATCAGCTGATGAGTGACGAAGAATATTTCGCGGCATGAGTTAAGACACGTTTTCATTCGCGACTTTTCCAACATTTGAATGCAGGTTCAGCTTCAGCGCACAAACATACGATCCTTGATGTGCTTTGCGTGCAGGTGCTGAAGAAACCACCACTGGCACGTCAACAACTGCATTTCAGCCAACCAGAGACGAAGTTGAAACTTCGACCAACAGCCGCAGTGCAGGTATGTTGACTGTGACAGCCTCGCCATCAATAGGCTATGTATGTTTTCAGAAAGTCTTCTTCAAACTTTTTTGAAAACGAAGAGTGAACTGTAGTGTTTCTTTTACTTCCGTGTTTGAAAGATCAAGCCAACATTTTTGTTTCAATTAATTTTGTACTGTCAAAATCCTTATGCAGTAACCGAACGTCGATTCAAATAAAAATAAAAAAAGATTCTCAAGGATGAATATTGTTACTGTAACTGCATAACAAAAACAACACACCCAGCACAGACGAAGTCAGCTACTGTGAAAAGATCGATGAAAATGTCGATTAGGAAATTTATTTTGTTCAACGCGGTCACGTATGTCGTAATTGCCATTGACGTTTTCCGGTCTTAAAGAAAATTTTATTTCGGATAAAAAAAGCTCAACAGAAAAGGAATGCAGTGATGAAATGCAGGGTTACTTTCTATAATCGCATGGCCCTTGCTGTCGGAACAAAGCTGTTGAACTTGGATGGAACCAGTGAAATAACACGCTTTTCCACGTTTTGAACCAAGTTACTTGGTTTTTCTTGTGTCTTGTTCTGTTTATATAAATGCTTCCTCCACAAGTTCAACTACGTCTAGTGTAATAATTGAATTGTAATTTTAACATTTGTGGACAATTAATACTATAGTTGGTGATTTAGATCGAAAGCATAATAACGACATTCCTTTGGCATGTAGCACTGTGAATGCAGTCAGACTCCTTTTAAAACAACTCCGCATCTGGTGATGATGAAACGAGTATTTTGTACCCTTACACACCACCATTCATTCGGCCGAGCACGCATCAATCAATCATCAAATGGCTCTCTGCCAATACGCATCGCATTTCTCTGGGCTAAATTATTGTTCGGAAATGATTCGGGTCAAGTCAGGGCTTCAAATCAAGTTAAACCAGATAGCCGTCAATTTAGTAACATGGCGTATCACGAACAAGACAGCTTGTCGACATAGCATGCAGTTCTTGAAGCGCAGCAATTCAGCATTTTTCCTTGGGTAGGCACTAAGGCAGCATACCTTTGTCAAAACTACAAGAAGTCACAGATGTGTGTTTGGTGTAGGTACCGATTTGTCGTAACGACGAAATCCTTTTTAATAGCAAATTATAGATATATTAACTTGTTTCGTATGGCAAGTCCTAAGCATTGAAACTTGTGGTATAATGGGAGCTGGACAAAAGTTATCTAACCTAAAATTTATGACTTCAACTGCACACTTTTTTGTTCAATGACGTGAATAGAGTGTTTCAGCTACGCTGTATTACATGTGTCATACAGGTATGGTGTGGATGTCTTATAGCAATTTGTTTTCAAGACGAGCACCCTGTCCTTCGCGGGTTTGGTTAACTAGAGGTTGGCGAGCTCATGCCACAACAATTCAATTCCAGTGTTTTGTGCGCATCAGCATTAGGCAGTACATAATTCATATACTGTAGAATTACACCACCACACCTCCGTTATTCAAACGGACATAATGGGCTGTGTCTTTCTTTTAGGAGCAAACGCCAGTTTGCGAAAAGTTAAAAGCAAGGTAAAACAGTAACCAAGTTTTCACTATCGGTCTGGTTCCTTTGACAATTTCTAAAGAACTTAAACCTAAGCTTGTTTGAAATGTGTTGCAATGAACAAGAAAAGCATTCCCCATGCCACCAGACTTTAATTTTATTTGAAGATGGTATGAAAGAGCATGTGAATATAAGCGCTTTGTTCCCATATGTGTAGGGTAGGCAGCCGGGTGACGGAGACATGTCTCCTTACACTTCGAAGACAAAAATATACCAAACTACGAAAAACGTAAGCGGGATTTCAGAAAACTGGAAAGTGTTTTGTGTTTAGATGAAATTTGGGTGCGGAAAACAGTGAATGACCTTATTTTTGCATTTCAGCTTTTTTAAATGTGCCATTTCTGCAGATTGAACAAGTACAGCAGGCCACCAACAGTTGGCCCGCAACCAGAAAACCTGGCTGCAGCACTATTAGCACCCCGCATTATTTTGAAGTCAATACATCGTGGTGAACATCACATGCTGTTCTTTCTTTTACGACAAAGCTCAAATCCTGCTTCAATCAATATACGGAAAACGAAAACTACTGCAAACCACAAAACTTTGTCGCCAAGCTCCATACCGAGACCGACCGCAGAAACGTTCCCACGGCAATAAAATTCTCGTACTGCTTAGAGCAGACGCGACGTTTAGAAAGCGCTGCAGAGATCGAGGTTGAGTGGCCTATTCACATTTTTCAACTCTTTTCCAACAAGCTCCGGTCTTGATGTTTTTTGATGTCGCGGATTACATTATTGTCTTTTTCCTCCAGTTATTTCAGGATTGCAAAGTCTTGAAAGGCATTTTGGAAACTGCAAAATATAAAAATACCGCGCGGCAGGGCGGCAACCGAGCAATTCCACCCCGAAAATTTCAAAAACATGTTTAGTTGTTAGTTACAGCAACAAGTCACAATCATTATTTTGCCCTCCCCGAAAATATCAGCTGGTTGCGACCCTGCCGCGCGGTGGATTCACCACGCACTTTAAATTAATTCAGTACCCCATTTAATTCAAAAACCTCGTGCCGCCAACAGATTACTTGCTTATTTTCACGACCGAAAGAAATGAATCAGCCAGGCAGAAACCCATTTCAGCAAGTAACGCGGCACAAACACTCTCACTTCCATTCCACATCACCCGCGCAGCCTTCTGCCACCTACATATGTAGCAACAAAAACCAAACAGCCGCTAATTGCTCCGTGACGTGTAAAGTGTTAAGAGCGAAGTTGGTTGAGAGAGGTACTACTGTAGAAAGGACTTCTGCGATGGTAAGATAATTTTACATTTTCTCGCCTGCAGTATTTGGCCCGGAAAGGTTTTAACGTAAAGTAAGAGCAAGACCTTCGTTCTTTGGTAAGGTATCCGTTGTTCCTATTCTTTTAAACACACGGTCGGTATCTTATGCTGTATTGCAATGTTGCATGTACTTTTAGTAATGCATAAAATATGGCAGCAAAACTACAATTTCTTATCTCGTCTGCAGAATCACCTTTGACTGATGGTCAGGGGTTGACAAAGCCAATACTTGGAGCTAGAAGCAACAAAGATGCTGGCCTAAAAAATTGGTAAGACGAAAGAAGACGTCTGTATTTTTAGCTACTAAGACATAGAATTACACATGGTTTTCAACAAACCACAAATAGTTTGCTTGGAAACTGAAACGAAGAGACAAGTGCGATTTATAATTGTATGTTTTTGCGTTGCTGAAAAGTTGCACTGATACCATTTGTGCAGAACGAGAAAATTGGCAGTGAGATTCATTTTAAAGAACATAAAGGTTTCTGAACATATGCAACGCGCATATATTACCATTTTTCTTAATATAGCATACTTCAAAGTCGGGTAAAGGCTAAGTTAGAGTCATTAGTACCACTTTCGTTTAGATCAGCGAGGTTTAACTACTTTTAACCTACGGGCCATTTAACAAAAAAGTGACTTCTCGCGTGCCACTTACCAACGAAATGATGTATAAAACAACAGATTCACAAGATTTAAAATTGAAAATAGAAAATAGGTGAGTTAAGTGAGTGCGCCTTTGAAATTATTACACAATAGCAACAACAATTTATTACAAGTCTTTATCAGTGCGATACCTGTGGTTGAGGCTTCTCTGACACTATCGTTCCTTTAACAATACCAATGTTATTGGTAGCAAGTCGGAGACTGTAGTCCGTTGTTTCGCCTGCCATTCGATTTCTGTTTTTAGATTTGACTTGCTAGATGGTAGAAAATGTACTCTCACACATGTATTTGCTTCCATATGCGCAATTTTGTTGTAAAATGTGAGGGAAACAGCTTGGTGTGAAACCAATATATTACGAAACCTAAAAAGAAAAATGTGGGGGGACATGGCATATTATTTCCCAACTGTCTGAGTGGGAAGCACGCGTCACCCACCTAATTGCGCCCATGTTTCCAAACGCCGAGCGCATTTTTATTGCGAAATCTTTCAGTCTGGTAAAACTATCTTTGCTGGCTAATTTCTACAAGCTCTCTACAGTCTACTTTAACGCCGTTGATATTGTACGTTATTATTAATAGATGCTATGCTTGTTCCACATAAACTGCCTACTGTAAACATGCACACAACAATCAAGACTGAGAAAAATCGCGGCCTCAAAAATTATGTCTGCGGGCTTGTAGCTGGACCACGCTGGTTTAGATTATGCTGGACAATTTTTGCACTAGTACTATTAACGCTTAAGTGACATAAAAAAATGAAGATCTGCAAATCATGGCAATAGTCAAAGCATGTATCCGTTTCAGTGAGTCATTGTGGTATTGTGCTGTTTGAATCTGAAGTCAGGTTTACTTATTCATTTGCTCTATTGGTCAAAGCAAAAAGAAAAAAATCTGGAAAGCAATTCAACTAAGCGAAAATGTCAGCCAATGAAACAGATGCAGGACTCAGGGTTGTGCTTTTTCTATGACGCTTCCAACACGCAGTGTATCATTAGTATCCAATGGGTATAATTCTAAAAATGAAAACCTAAAAGTCAATTTCGCTTTTTTACTTTCCGACATTCTTTGAGAGAAATATGACCCAAGAAAGAAAATTTTACCGTCTAAGAAATCCTGAAAATCCCCATAACTAACAAACAAAGAACAATATATTTAAAAAATCCAGTTTGATTCAACCAGCTTTCTGGGAAAAAAATTGCATCTAACCGAAGTGAAGCATGTAATGCGCTTCGCCTATTCACTATGCAGGTGGCTTTATGTTGTGATTGCTGCCGTAGCACTGGTGCTTCTGATTCTTATCATTTTTGGAATCGTATTCGCCCGGCGAAGAAAGAAGACCGGAAGCAACACTCTATCCGATGGAGTTGTCTTCACAAGAGACCAAGAAGAATATCTAGATAGAGTACGTTGGTGATGTTTGGCTTGCAGCATCTTACAAGAAAGCAATTGCTTAGCTTGTTTTGGCTGTTTTTTTATTTGAAAAATACGAAACCTTGTTTTTCGCCTAAGCATGTTTGGAAGGACCCGTTAACAAACATATGACGTCATGGGCAACAATATAAAAATAGGCATGCGCTTATTCCGGTATATCTAGCTAATTTCTATGGTCAGATTTTGTTGGTAGATCACTGTGCTCTGCAAACATGCTGGAGTACAGGCAGCAAAGCAGCTAACCCTCCAGCTATCACATGAGCATATCTTTGCCGTCACTGTGTATTCACTGTTCCGCTTTTGTTACCGATCCGAAACTGCACTCATTCCTGGCTGGTACTTCAGTTTGCAAGAAAGGACTTTATCCTTAGAGAGAGTGCAGATGGTCAACGAGCGCAGAGCAATGTGCAAAGCATGTTCCGCGTATGATCTACGAAAGAGGTGATTTGACATTTCTTTGTAACCTTTTGATAGCCTCGTGAAAACACGTACGTCGAGATTCCATTCATCAACGGTGATGAGCTGGCAGTTGGATTTGAGACTTTTGATACTGGCGCTCCAGATCAGATGCGAAGGTGCGTTGGCCATAATTCAGTAACCTTACAAAGTACTTAATGCAGAATGTGGAACACTGAAAATGGGCTTACTGTTGTTCTACATTTCCAATTCAACCAAACACTGTACAGAGGTAGAATGAAAACCACTGTTTTTCCCAGATGCTTTTTTCGTTGGCCAAGCTTCCTGCATCATCCGTTCGGCTGCAATTGCCTATATCAGAAAAATTAGGGTGAAGGCTAATGGTAAAGCGTGTACGAAAAACAAGTAGTATGATGTTAAATAAGCTCGAGCTCGTACCAAGCGCGAACGCTAATGAATCAACGGCAAAACTCAACATGCAAGCTAAATTTCTGACACGATCAAACAAATTTGAGCAACACTTGGTTGGGAAGAAGACGCAGTACTTCACGAAACTGTACTGCACTAACCAAGCTGCGTAACTGCTTCTGGTTGACAGCAATTAAAAGCTCTAGTATTGATGCAAACGTTACAGGAATTAGCCGACTAGGATTGCAGCTTTCATCACATATACGATGATTCAGACTTGCATATCTGTATGCAAGTGACTCATCTCCGCAAGGACGGAGTAGTCTAATCAATCAGCAATTTTTGGAATAGGAAATCGATTTCACATAACACTACGTATCCTCAGTCCTGAAATCGTATTCGAATAGATTATTATTGAATGTATTTGAATAAGATTTCAGGACTGAGGATGCGTAGCATTGCGTGATATCGATTTCCTATTAAAAAAATGCTGATTAATTAGACTTCGTTACCTTCATGGAGAATAGTTACTTGCGTGGTATACAGTGAGCAAAAATTAAAAGGTTGAAACAACTGCGATCAGACTGCGGTGGAAAGAAAAAGTATGTATTGACAATAACCAACAGCGAAATGGCAGGGTTTGAAAATTTAAGGGAGGCAACGTAGGCACAACAGACTGCAAAAGACACTGTGCCTGGACACAAAATTAAAGTAAGCATTCTAAATGATTTTTCCCAGCCAATGGATTTTGCAATGGAACTGTTTCCAAGTGGGACACAGAACTATAGTTTGAAAACAATCGCAAAATTTATTAAAAGACGTTTTTTTATTCTCTTCTGAAATAAAATTTTTAATTTTTTTGAAAAGGGTGTCATCGGTGCAAGGCTTGAGCAAACTTATTGACTAACGGAGATGTACAAAAAAAACTGGGTTTAATGATAAAATTAGAAAACACACAGCTGGCCGTGCAAGTTCCCCACTGGCCGTAGTTGGTCCATGCCTGGTTTAGACCTATAATGTTTACTTTGTAACTAACATAAATCCAAAGCAACTAGGTTAACAATGAAAAGATCATGTGACAAGCGATTTTGTAGAATGCATTTGAAAAAGATTTCAGGACTGAAGATGCGTAAGGCTGCGTAAAATCGATTTCCTATCAAAATAAATTGCTGTTTGATTAGACGTCGTCGCCCTTGTGGAGACAAGTCACTTTAAAACAGATATATGCAAGCAGGGCCTGCGGGGGTAAAAGAGGTACATCGTACCTGGGTCTGGTAGATACTTGGCCTGGAAGGATGAAAGTCCGCACACTAAGTTTTTCTGTATCCAAGACCAAAATTACTGGTGTAAGTCAGTATATCAATTAATCTGTTTCTAAATCTTAACCTGGTAGCTGTCTCATCTACATTCTGATTACTATACAAACAAGCTATGCAAGTTTCGATGAGGGCCCCAGAAGGTAAGGGGGCCTGGTATCGGTCTTCGTAGCCCGATGTTAAATTTCTCTCAGTGGCACTGTGTACAAGTCTGAATCATTGCAACATCATGAAAGCAGAGCTTAGTCAGCTGATTCCTGTAAAGCTTGCAGCAAATTTAGAGCTTTTAATTGTTGTATATCATGCAGTTGATTTTTTGAATTGAGGAAGGGTTAACGACGCCATTACTAATCTTCGAACACGATCTGGTGCTTTTTGTGGTTTAAGTTAACTGCAGATATGTAACGTCTGTGCTCTATCACGTACAGTACGTATGGTATATAGCATCAACGATTGTGATTTTTGTTCAAATTTCCATCATGTCTGTTCAAAGAAAGCAGCTCCTTTCGACAGAGTGACAGCTATCACACACACTGACATCAACAGAAATTATGCTGAGATAAAAAATAGACCTTTTATTGCAGACAAGAATCGGCTGAAAGCTTGGATTCTATTGCAGCAGCAAAAAAATCAATTCTTGAAGATCAAAGTCGAGACAACTATGCTGAACCATATTATGTTGCAGGTGCAGTTTTCGCAATAAGTCATACAAAATTGACTTCTGCAAAAGGCGTAAAAAGTATTCAGTGAATCTGGAGGTTTAACTTTCGGTGTTTATTTGCAAGTAGACGGACAAAAGCAGGCCCTGGCTTCGCTTGCAGAACAGCCTTACAGCATGGCGACGGACGGTGATAGTCCTTCTACTGAGATGTCAAGGGCTTCGGTTATAGAAGCAGAAAATCCATACCAACAGATCGATTACATGCGGACAGAAGATCTTGTTGGTTAGTGACTTGAATCTAGGACCTTGTGTATTTACGCTCTTACTTACAGTTGCTGTTACTCAGCTAGCTTGTTTGTTTGAAAATATCGTGAGAGGTTTCTGACAAACGGCGTTATTTTAATTAATGCAAGGCATTACCAAACGTAACCAGTACCGTGTGAAAACATGTACACCCTAGCTAACGTGGTATTTCTTTGCGAAATATTAAACTGAAGGGAGCGAGCTAAAATTTAGCGCAAGCATGCACCGTGGTCCTGACAAAATACTCAGTGAATCTGTGAACTTCGAAGAAACGGTGTTTTGACTCTCTGATCAGTTTTTTCCATCACACTGTAATCGCCACTGTTTGGGATGCAAAAGAAGATGTTGAACGTATAGGGTTGCTTTCGGCGTTCAGTTTTTCGTCATTGCGCTAGACATCATAAAACAAGCTAGGCGAAAGGGTGCAGTTTCTGTATTGACCCCAGAGTGCAGTCGACGTTTGTCCGCTGACGTAGCAATGTTGAAAAGTACGTAGATCTTTCTGACTCTTTAAGTTCAAAGCTAGTGACAAAGTGATAATTTCATTTTGTAGATCTGAAAAGCGCAAGCTCGTCCTCGGCTGCTCTTCTTGCGACTGCAGTGCCAGCAAAAACGCCTCCAAACGAAAGCAAAGAAAAGCAACGCAAACGAATGAAATGGTTTGGTGGAAAGAAAAAACATCCTGCAAGCACTCCAGAATCATCGCCTGCGAAAAGTAGCAAAAGCGTTGAAGCAGGTAAACAAGAAGTTTCCATTCAAAGATCACTTCTGTCCAGGAAGAACTCCATGCTTTAACAAGAAAGCTCCCGAGCCGCTAGTTATGAATAACCTGATCATTAGTAAAAAGAGAAACACCTCTGTTGATTGAGTATAATGGAGAAAATAATTGGAAGCCTCAAAATCTTTTACAGTATTGCTAAAGTTACAAATTAAATAGTCTCCAAAAAGGCGACGAAGTTGAATCAGTCGGCAAACATTTTAAACAGGAAATCGCTTTCACGTAACACTATGGATCCCCAGTCCTGCAATTTTATTCACATATTTTTTAACTTAGGTTTAGTTTGAAGGTGTCCCTTGCACGTTGTTTTTTTCGGCATAAGCTATCGTTGAATTTATCGGTCAAAGCAATGACAGGGCACAATGAATAGTAAAGTTGGAACAAACACAGCACAAACATATGACAAAATTCGCATCACATGAAATTGAGATAGGTGTAAAAATTGTCCTTGCGGCAGTACGATTTGCTTTTCACATTCTTACCCAGTTACACTTTTCAAACCGTGTTTACCCGTCATTTATGAACCAAACAAAACTGCTTTGTTCCAGCAGCTAACTCACTTAACAGCTCTGCGCAAAAGGACGCCGACCTCGCTCTCCCTCCTGTGGTTCCCCCGAAACACTCGTTGAGTGTCACGTCGGCGACACTCAGCGGCAGTTTTCCGTCCGAAGACGTTTTCATCGAAGGCGAGCGAACGCCGCCGAAAGAATTCTACCAGTCGCCGTCTTCGATAAAAGAGAAGTTTGGTTATCCCGCTTGCGCGATAGCGGCGGCAGAGGAAGAGTATGCCAGCCCAGCGGAAAACAGACCTGTGGAAAGTGGACTTGCATCTTCGAACAGCGGAAAGAATCGCAAAGAAGGTGAGTTCAGTAAACAAAGTTGCCCAAAAACCGGTCATTTTACTTTCAAAAATCACTGTCACCAATTTGCTGTTTGTCTCGCAGTGAGCAACTTAGCTTGAATGTAGTAGTGTGTGGCTTTCGTCTGCATCTTCATTAAACGTCAGTTTATGAATTATGCCTATTTGGTAGATTGCACGATTTGCTTTGTTTCTTTCTGCTTCAATGCAGATTTAGAATTTCACTGCGGATAATTTGCAGCGAAACCTGAGTAAATACAGCAGAGTATCTTTTTGGTATTGAGTTACATTTCCCTGAAAATTGTCCTTATTGATGGCATGGTATGCACAACCTTTTTGCTTATCTCACACTCTGACGTGCAAGTGTTGACGATTCTCTTCCTGGTAAAGGATTAACGTAAAAACTTTCTGCAGGTGACATCTCTGGGCAAGAAAAAAGAGCTGTTCCAGATCTGTCGCTTCAAGTTTCTATAGATCCGGACAAAATAGATGAGAGCAACAGTAAGTGGCACACAGTGTTTCAAACCCAAGCCACTGTTTTGATGATGGTTAGAAAGCGGTAGGAAAACATGTTGCAAGTGGCCTAGACCAACTAATCAGCCGGGCCCATCAACTTATTTAACTTTGAGAAATGGACTGATAAACTACGGAAAATCAGGCGAAGAAATAATTATGACACAAGGTAGGTAGATGCGTAGGTAGGTAAGATGTGTAGGTAGTTTTTTTCATGCATTTTTGTGACTCAAATCACCACAATCATGATAAAGTCCGGTACCCAGCAGGAAGTTACACTGAGCCTATATGTTGCTGTATGTGGAACTGTACGCAGTAGTTAAGATGTATTCTTTATTGCGCAATGAACTGTTTTAGTTCATCAAAGGTTTCACCCGGAAAAGCAGTTATATGTCTGAACTTGAAATTGCATAAGATTGTGAACCTGAATAATGAAAAAATAAATTAAGTAAATAGGGTGGTGCAGTGTCTGTAATCTTAAAACTAACAAATACTTGCATTCACCCGTTATGCCACGAACCACTGAGATTTTAGCTGAAATCAATGCAACAAATGCATAACATATATGGGGTTCGATCATGGATGCCCTTTATGCTTTCGACTGTACGTTTCTGACCATGGACGGTCACGATTTCTCAATACCACGTTCTGACATTGTATCAACCGACGCATCTCTTGAAGCAGTTCAGATTTCTGTGAGAAACAAGCCAGAGGCAGTGGCCGTAAACTCGAACCTATGCATGTCTTTAATCTACCAAACGTTGCTGTGGCGTTGAATAGACTAGCATTTTGCGCATTTGAGTTCAGCGCTGTCACCCGTTTTATAATTCCATAACAATCGCAATTTTTCACAACCAAACGTACAATTTTCGAAGCAATAGTATATAGTACAGGAAAGTAAATTATAGTACAGGAAAGTAAATTATTTTTTAACAGCAGAATATTGAAACCGTCTTATGGATTTACAAAATCTGCCTATCTTAGTGAAACCAATGACTTTTGTGATGGTTAAACTCTGCCCAAGTATTTTATGGTATTGTGGCTCGCCGGCATTCATGAAACCCATCACTTCAAACAAATCGCAGTGACATACTGCTGTCCCGCAGACAAGTTCCGTTCAGTTCAGTTAATTTCTGCATCCCGACCAAGCACAGAATACTTCGTCAGGAATGCAGTGACAGAAAGCGACGGCCGCAGCTGTCATTAAGTTATTGTCCCCAAAAGTCCATGCACAACAACAAAATACAAATGAAACAACATGGTGAAAACAAATAAATGCAAATTTTAATAGAGACGTTGCACTAAGTTAACAACACCACATATTGAACAATTCAAAAAATCACTGCAAATGCAATAAACTGCAAAACAGACACGAACGGTGAAACCAAAGTTATTTGTGTCAAAACCTCAACAGAAACAGGTTTCAGGTTTCAATGCACGTATCATATGCAACAAAACAGCCTAATTCGCTGAGTTTTAGCCATAAGCTATGGCTATCGGGTAACGTGTTAGTTTTATCAAAGTGTACCTGAAAATAACATATGCTGTGCAAAAATATGCTGCAGGAAAGCAAGGTGCTGTAAAATCCTTTTGCGTTTTTTCTCAGGCAGAAGAAACACCGAAACAATGTACTCCGTCCCGACTTCACCTACATTCGACCTCGTAACCACAAGCTTATTTTATGACCGACCCTCTTCGGGGAAAACGAAGGAGAAAGCCTTTACAGCGCCCTCAAGTGATTATTGTTCCATGGACTTGGTGGATCCGAAACACAAGAAAGACGTAAAGAACGCAAAGAAAAAGACCAAGAGCGAAAAACTGAAAAAGAACGGAATTCGGGAATCGGGTGTCTATATGCAAATGCAATCGCAAGACAGCGACAGTGGATTAGAATACCAAAATTTTCCCTGTGATCCAGCAGTAACAAATTAAGTCTCCAAGGGAACTGGTGATCGTGTCTTTCCATGCTTCTGTGTCGAACCACCTTTGTCAAGAATGCTTGCGGTTCATGATTAACAAACACAAGTTTTGATTGCTGCGCGCCAGAAGCCTGTCTGAGGTGTTACGGTTTAAAATGTCTTACTTGGAACTTGACTGCTAGAACTTGTTTTTTCATTCGATCTTCAGATAAAGCGAGGAAAAACATATACAAAACATAACGTTTTAAATTGACTTTTTCCATCTAAGGTGTTTGAAACAAGCAATCCTTTTGGGACACAATTGTGTCTGCACAATACATTCCTGCTGTACCTTATATTCCTAGACTACTTTTCTATAACTTATATTTCTTAGGCTAAATATGTTCCTAGGCTATCTTCTCCTTTTCATTACATTGGTTGCTGGCCCGCTTATTGGCGAAACAGAGCGCATGATGTCGACTAGACTTCACTAGGAGCTTTATCGCGCTGAAAAAGAAAGAACGTAGCGCCGAAATGTTACTGGACAAAAGTGAAACAGTTTTGGAGTAAATTTGTGTTGAAACAATGCAACGCATTTAACTATCTGTAAATCAACGTACGAAACAATTACCAACACATCTAATGCATCATCATCTCGATTATCATTTTGCTGTTTTGAAATATCCACTGAAATCGCTTCTTACGAACGGCATCCACGTAGCTGGCTACCGGATCTGTTGGAACCTAATTTCGTGAGGTGATGCATTTTCTTTTCTGATCAGCTGTTGTCATTCCGATCAATTAACTAATTCCCAGTGTTGGAGTCGGCGATGTCATCTCCCACCTTTCGGATGCTAAGCTGAATTCTACGCCCAAGTTAACCAAGCAAGCGTCTAACAGATTATTGACTACGTATGTTTTTGTGGGGATTTAGCGCGATAGTGGTACACTTCACAAAGATTCTGATCATTCACTATCTCGCCCAGTTACCGGAAGATGTCTCAACTGACCAGATCGTCAGTTAAGTATCTTATCCGAGTGTGTTTACCGCACTTCGATAGCTGATCTCACGTTGGCCACAAATTATGCATTAAATGATTTATGCAAACATTGATGCAACAAATCTGACCAATATTCGCCGGAAAGGAGATTGTGCCTACTAACAGAAAACAAGGCATAGACGAGTCTTTCGAAAGTTTGGGACACAAATTTTGCGACGCAGAGAATGACACATGTTTTTGGTATCTCCGTATCATTCTACGCGTGAATCGCTCATAAATATTGAAAAGAAGCGCATTTTCTTCTGAAATGATGAGGCATTGAAATCTTCTAGCTTCATCTCTTTGCAGTGCTTTCACTTTCTTCGTTTCGTTTTGTTTTTTTTGCATATTTATTGTAAAAATACGCCCGGTTTCTTGTGTAAAAACGACATAAATATGTTCCGATGAAGTTTACTCGAAAGGGCTAGAGAGAGGAGAAAACACCGTAAGCTATTCAAAAACCAAACAACACGATTTTTCTGAATGCAACGCTTGCACTTCCGGCACTAGGATATAGTGGCCAAGTCCAAATCCCGATACAAGGGGATCTTAGCCCTGGTAAATACTGAGCAAGCTTTCAGAGGACAAAATGATGCCACGATCTGGCCACAACAGACGACCTTTGAGGAGAAACAAGATAAACAACTTCAGCAAAAGTTTAAGTGCGCCCAGTTAAAGCTTCCAGATTTCTGTTCATGCTAGCTTTTAGCAATATTAGCAATTATAATTTGAAAAACAAACGAAAAACTGCAGTGGCAGTCAAAACCTCAGACCTTACCACATAGAGAATTGTCTTCTACTCTTCTGGAGTGTTTGAATTGTGGGTTTTAAGGGGTCCGAAAAAATGTTGAAATCAAACCGAAGTGAAGAACTTTATTATAACTTCTTTTTCGCTGTAAATTAGTTTAAAATAAAAAACCTTTGTTGATTTGTTTTAAGCAGTTCTTTGTTATGCGTGATAGGGCACTGCTTCAATGTGTCTCCAGTTTTTAATGTATAGAATGTATAACGTTTGCAACGTTAGTAAATATTCTGTAAAATAGTGGAGTCGTCACATGAAGTGATGGCAAGCGTGCATAAAATCAAGTGGTTGGTTGGGATTCTGCAGGTTTCATCAGATTCCTAAAGGTGCCAGTAACCCAAAACGTTTAGGGGCTCATTCATACTGACATTGAAGATGCTTGGGATTGAAATCACCGCTACGTCCATTTCCTATTTTTTGGAAAACAACGGGTTATTTCGGTGTAAGACCAAAATCAAACCTCCATTACAGCGTCATCGCCATCACGAGCGAAGTGTTTGAGCAGATTTTCCCCGACTATATGTATGTGGCGTTACTACTGTTGCACGGCTTCAGTGGATCGCAGTGAGCCTTTTTGACCGCTGGCTCGGTAGCGACAGATCACTTGCAGTCAAAAACGCAGCACGCGTGTTGGTATATAAGGTCTTATAATTTTGAGATTGGCTTATATATGCTTTCTCAGCGCGTCCTAGTGATAGGCGTGTTGAGGCCAATACAATATAGCAGCAGCTTCAAGTGGGCTTTTCAAGCTAGACCGAGAGCTCAAAGACAGTAGTCAACTAGCTTATTAGCCTCAGAAACCCTCTTGCAAATGGAGTGTTTGAACTTTTATTGGGGAGCGTAGCCAACCAAACCGAACCGTCCCCTCAGTGAATGGCATACCTCACATACAGTACTTGGTAACGTTGGCGTAGAATTAGTTTTAAGAAAGACTTGCGAAAAAGCGTGGTAACGTTTGTGGCAGGGCTACATGTTTGTATTGTTTGAATGCGTGAAATCGGGTGCAACACGGCGACGCGTTTTCGTGCCTTTTCTGGAAAAATGGTGGGAGTGAACATGGGCGTATAAAGGATTTTTTTCTGGGGGACCAATAGCTTCTTGGGGGCCAATAGGATTTTTTCCAAGTGGATCAATTTTAATAACTTGAAATTAAAAGAAAAGCAATTTTCTACTGAAAAGTCAATGGCATAATATCAATCTTCAAAAACCAGGGGACAAACCGCCTGCCCCCATCCGTCGCCCATGGAAATGGATCAAGCCCCAAGTGCAGAACTAAAAAAGTCATAGGCACAGCGCAATGGTTGAAACATCCGTCATGTGTCCAGTAGCAAACATTAAGTCAAAGTTAGTGGAGCACACTGGACGTCATACCGAAATGCTTCTGCACAACTTGTGAAGCCTCGCTCCTCAAGTGGCTGGCTTTTCGGAAGTTGGAGAACTGACCTCTTCTTGGCACCAAAATACGAACCGCTACAGAGCAACAGTTGTCTGCTTGGACGCGAAAAGGTTATGGAAATCCGAGCAGAGTTTCATTTTAGTTGGGTTACACCTTCTCTGCCATGCCCAGCTCCTTGCGAAAGGCGATGCAGAAACCTGCATCAGAAAGCAAAAGCCGGATTCCATTCTAGTTATACAAATTCAGTTTTGACCACAGCGGATCATCTGGATGTCAAAATCAAACTTCCAAGGCGCACTGGGCACCAACTATACCAAGAAATCATGAAGCCTCTTAGCCTGAGGAAGTATGCAGAAGAAACTCATTTACAGAATATGATTCAACAGATGGAGGTACGGTTTTATCCTACGAAACGACTCTGTTTAAAGTTGCAGTATTTGCTTCTTGCTTTCCTTACGCAGTGTAGCTTTCCTGTTCTTCCAGACATTCCACTGGATATGCAGGCTAGGCTCGAAAACGGAATCAGACAGATGGATATTTAAGTGGTCTAGTGTCCCGAAGTCCGGATTATTGGGCAATTTTATCGTGACAGCTATGACCTGACCAACCCGCGGCCCAGTAAGCTTTTTATTTTTGTGTATCACAGGGGTGTAGTGGCAATTTTATAGGTGTTAGAGATCTGCTGGGCATTTTTCGCCTCAATTTGTAGGCAACGACCAATCGTTCACTGGTAGAGATGGCGGAGCGGAGGGTATGCTCTGGCAGCACAACACCAGTGTGTATGTACAACGACAACCTGTCTTAATTTTGATAATCTTAAATTCGACATTTCTGACGCAATGGTCTTTAGTGCTTGTTTGTCATGTACTACGCACTAGATTTCCATGTGTTAACTGATAGCACGGTGCAAAACTGATTTCTACTCGTGTGTTCCTCTGCACTAAACCGATTTCTAACTACACTCTTGCCCCATTTGTACTTAACCTTCCTTTGGCATCACAGTTTGGGAGTGATTGAAAAAACAGTCGTTAACACTTCAGTCACTATTCGAGTGCTTTCAGTAGCTTAAAGCTTTAAACTAAACTTCGTTTTGCTGAAATGAAAGCGAGTCATTCAGTGTGTCGCCCTCATGAAGATAGTAACATTATTCTGGCCCAGTGAGACCAAGATTTATACAAATATTGATGCAACCAATCTCGCCGAAAGTCGTCGGCAATAAACCTGTTCAATTATATCTCTTTAGTTCCTTTCTGTGTTTAATACTTTTTTGACCACACCGAATTTCCTCATTGAGGCTCACCGTGTTCAGTGTTCCAACTGTTGTTTTCTAACCCTTGTCAATAAATTCCAAACAGGTTTGGTTGACGAGATGACCTCCATGGTCCTTCACCAATCCTATGTGACCATCTTTGTTTATATTGATGTTCTTTTGACGTTGTGTTTTCATTTATTCTAATTTCTTCTTTGCATGATGACTTTTTGCATTATTTCTCCTTATTAGCCGAGTCAAATGTAACAATAAATAAACAATCTCACAGAAAACAAAGTATAGACGAGTTTTTCGCTAGCCTGAGGCACAGACTTTAGCAAGTAGAAAAATTACACACTGCTTTGCTACCTACGCATCACACTGTGCGTGAATCGCTCATAAATACTGGAAAGCGCATTTTTCTGCTTTCATTTCTAATCAATGCGTCCGCTTGCCTCATTTCGTTGTTGTTTCTTCAGGTTTATTGTAAAAATACGCGCAGTTTCCTGTGTAAAAACGACAAACACGCTGCGATATAAAGTTTACGCGAAAGAGCTACAGAGAGGAGCGAGCACCGTAGCTGCTAACGTAACAACAACACGATTCTTCTGAATGCAGCGCTTGCACTTCTCCCGGCGCTAGGATAAAGCGCCCAAGTTCAGATCCCGATGGAAGGCGATCTCATCAACCGGTAACTACTGACTTACCGTTCGGAGAAACTGACGCCACGATCTGGCCACAGCAGCCGACCTGTGAGGAAAAACGATATAAACAGATTCAGCAGAAGTTTAAGCGCAGCCTGTTCAGGCCTCCAGATTTCTGTTCTTGGTTAGTGTTCATTACACAGTATTAGAATTTATGATTTTGCGTATAAGCTGTCGGTCGCTGAAAAATTCATTTGAAAAACGCTTTTTTAAATCATATGCTCCATTGATTTGTTCAAAGCATATGCAACTGCTTCTACGTGTCCCCGATTCTGATTGAAGGATGGAAAACGTTGACAGTGCTAGTAATTAGTTTGTGGAATTGTTGAGCCACAAAAAGTGAAAAAAGAGAATAAAATTAAACTGTCTGTCGAAAGGAATCCTTTCACAGTTAAGAATCAGACACTACGATCTTATCGGAATATATATGTCGCCTGCTGGGTAGGAATCACCAGCTCTTATCCAGATAGAATCCCGTAAAGCATCACTTCTCTTGTGGCGTCCGGTGAGCTCGCGTCGGCACGCGAAAATCCGTGAAGGATGTTTTAAGTTTTGCGCGTGGTCGTATCCGCAGCAGGTCTCCGAGGTGAACAGTCCCTGGCCGATAGAACAATGTGCGTGATGGGAAGTTGGCAAACCAGACCCGCAGCTTCGGAATAACTATCGGCTCACGGGCTTTGTGTAATTTCATTTTCAGCAATAAAATTACATCACTTAGCCTGGACCTTCTCTTCACTGAAACGCACTATTTAGCCTGGGCCCGTTTTCCCTACTGTTATCCATCAAGGAAATCTGACCGAAAAAACGTAGGTTTATTTCAGATGCCCCGGGAACAAAATAAACGCCGTTGTTATGTGGTTTGTTTTCTTTGCACGACATACACATTCGGTGCGTGACTTCATGTTTGTTTGCATTTGTTCCCGAATAAAAACTGATACCTGAGGCACGAAGCGGGCGTCAGGGCCATACCGGACAGGGCGAAAGCTCCTTCGCAGCAGCCTGGACCTGTGTGGGCCTCTGCTCGCAGCAGCTACGCGTGCTCGTGTGGTGCGCTTCAGCCGGCGTCGAACAGTCGGCTTTGAACCGGTGCGGACCAGGGGGGGAATCCGAATGTTTAAATGAAACAAAGCATCGCGATGGTCGCCACCTGGTGTGGCGCAAAAGCAATGGTAAATCCAAATTTTGCATGAAAATTTGCACCGAGACCCCTACCACAACTTTACTGCCACGCATCATCGCCTACACAAACTGATATTATGACAGAAAGTACTAATGCAGACCTGAAAGCACATTGTTTTCAACGAAGAGCGCAGCTGTTTTCAGAATTGCTGGCGGAATAAACAACTGGTTGTTAGGGTCGACACGCTTCAGCGCTAAAGTTTAATGGACTGGAGCTAAATCTTTCTGTTATAGCTAATCTGTTCCGATTAAGTAAATCTGTTCCGATTAAGCAAATCTGTTCCGATTAAGCAAATCTGTTCCGATTAAGCAAATCTGTTCCGATTAAGTAAATCTGTTCCGATTAAGTAAATCTGTTCCGATTAAGCAAATCTGTTCCGATTAAGTAAATCTGTCCTGAAATCAGTCCGACTTAGCTATTTTTTGTTCTGAATCTGTCGGATACAATATTGTTACGAACGGCGCCCCATAATGCGCCATAGAAGGTCTGGACTCAAGTTTGTGTGTATCAAAACGGAGATGGTCAACTCAGTCATCTCGCTTTTGCAAATGACTTATCCCTTTGAGGGACAATGGTACATATGTGTATCACAACTTTTTTCCTCGTAGCTACCATGCTGCAAGTCCAAACGCATTGAAATTTTTTTCAAGGATTGTTTAGTAACTCTACTTTATTATTTGGCAACACTGATATGAGCACTAATTGGCGCTCTCTTGAATTTTTAGGTGCATGAGAAAAAGTGGTTAAGTTATGAAACATAAAAAACACTTTTATTAAATTTTGTTGATTTTACCTTGGCTTATCCTTACAAAATCCAGCTGTAAGTTTTCAAATCATTTGAGTCATTTCGGTGGAAAAAAGAGCAGGTTGCAGTCATGGTACGTATTTGTACCATTGTCCCTTTGAGGTAAAATGTTTCCTCTGCTAAGTTAATATTGATGGTACGTATTTGTACCATTGTCCCTTTGGGGTAAAATGTTCCTCTGCAAATCCTAAGTTAATGCTGGGATGTAGTATCCAAAGTATGATTCAAATAATGATTGGACTTCTGCTGTAAGAGGCTACATCTCAGGTTTTATAGCTAAGTAGACTTTCTTAGAGTGCCTTTGATAATGCAGTGAGATTTGCGATATAGGTAAAATGGCTAAGTACTGGTATTAGTCTAGTTAATATTACAAAATCAGAATTGAGATTTTTGTATACTTCTAGACACTAACTACCTGTACACTAAAAAGAGGTATATTGTTTCTTACTGGTAATGATATAATAGCCACTGGTACACTGACACAGCAGCTGATCAGCAGGCCAGTTCTTTGGTGAATGACTACAGCTACTGGTAGGCTACCCAGCAACTACCATTTGCCACAGCTGGTGCAAGAGTTTGGCTTTAGATCATTTTAGATCATACACGAATTAAAAGTTTTTGCACTGCTTGTTACACACAGTGTTTATCGCTTTCGCATGTAGTTATTGATAATAGACCAGTTAGAGGCATGGCAACATAAACAAGTTTTGAGCAAATACACTAAAGATTTGTTGCCAGTAGTCTACATTTACCTGATAATGTCTAACTAGTCATGATGTATGAATAACTTTGGCATTACAATACAATACTGTGAATCATGAATTTTGATATAAAATGGCATTGTGTGGAACTATATATTAATATCAATAAATATCTTAATATATTGTGTTCTGTGTGTTTCAGATATTGTATAACAATTTCTCGTAAAGTGAATATAATGCCAAAAAGGAGTCGACTGTTTCAATTGAATGAAGAAGTAATCAACCAGATATTGCTTTATGACAATAGTGACTCAGAAGAAGATTTAGCTCTTGATGATGAAGATATAAATTTTCTGGCAGCAGATGTTGAATACGCAGGAAAAAATTTGGCAGCTGATGAAGTGTTGGAATCTACAGTAGATCCACCATCAGCTTCATCTGCCAATGCAGCTCAAAATTCTGAAAGTTCAGCTGTACCTTCACTTGCAACAAATTCTACATTCAAGTGGAAAATGTTGAACCACCAATCACAAGCTGCAAGAGTTGCACAGCAAAATTTACATCAAAGTGATGAAAATGATTATGGTAAAGTTTTGGTTCATGTGTCAGATGAGTTATCACCTCGCCAAATTTTTAACAAAGTGGCTGAATTTGAGCAATTTCTCACTGAAATTGTTATTCCTCAAAGCAATTTATAGGCTCAACAAAAAGGTCATGTGTTTTCTACATCTTTAGAAGAAATGAAAGCTTTTTTTGCTATACACCTGGTTATGGGTTTACAACCAGTTCCATCAATGTGAGATTGCTGGTCCAGTGATCCAATCCTCCAAGTACCTTACATTGCCAATATCATGCCACTGAAAAGATTTGAAGAGTTGTGGGCATATGTCCATTTCAATGACAATGAAAAGATGACCAGCAGAGATGATGAGAACCATGACCGAGCATTCAAAGTTAGGCTGGTGATGGACCATTTGAACAAACGTTTCTTGAAGAGCTTGTCTCCAACGAAAAGACAAGCAATTGATGAATATATGATCAAATACCAAGGCCATAGTATGCTAAAACAATATGTAAAAGGAAAGCCCATCAAGCGGGGATTTAAACTTTGGTGTCGCTGTGACTCAAAATCTGGCTTTTTGTATGAATTCGATTTGTATACCGGCAAAAAAATGGCCTCGTTGAACATGGACTGGGAGAGGGTGTTGTACTCTTGCTTACTGAAAAGGTCATTGACAGCAGCTGTGATGTTTTGTTGACAATTTTTTCAATTCACCACAGCAGCAAATTTTCTAAACTATGTCCAACACATTTTTCCAAAAGGGGCGCAAAATTTTCTAGGGGTGCCTTGCCCCTGTGCCTCCTGGTTACGGGCCTGCTCCACAGCTAATGTACACTTGCTCAAAAGACGTTACAGCGTTCACTCTTTCGTTTACAAGCTTTATTTCTGCTACTGCATAGGCTGTATTCGCTCTGGCAAGAACTTTGAAATTACCTAAGAAATATTACGCTGCAGGGACAATGGTACATATGTACCATAAAAATTTACAATGAATAAACAAAAAAAAATTGTTTTTTGCTTTCTTTCTATACTTATTTTGACTAAGAAACAATAAGCAAATATAAAATATATTAGCAAAAAATTATGTCCATTCAAGGGTTATCGATAATATTAGCATCTACGCCCATGGGGCTCCAGAAACACTCACATGTGCTACAGAAAAAAACTCGGGAGCCTCAGACCTGACCTTTTAACCGGCAAAATGTGCCTCATTTAAACTGCAAGTAGATCTTAAATGGAAAAAAACGGACAGTTAATCCAAAGCCGTATTTGGAATGCACAAACAAAACAATAGCTGCGACATCTGTTGGCTCATTGTACAAGTATCTAGGGATAAAGCGGGCTGTATGAATAATTCTGAAATGTTAATGGAAGTACTGGAAAAGTTGCTGGCTAATCTGAAGCAGGCATGTTTGCAACCACCACAAAGACTACAAACAAATTTTTAAAATCCTTGGACATTCGCAATCGGGCAACTTGCAGGAAGTGACTAAAACGCCTAAAGATGTTGCAACCTCGTTCTTTCATGCAAGGGCCCAGAACGGGGGGTCATGGAACACCACAGCTCTCGTATACAGGATTTTCAATACACGTGTGCTGCGCAACCCTGACGATTGCATACCTACCGGAGAAGCTTCATACACGCTGATGTTTGAGCGACGGCGGAACAGCTTTGTGATGTTTTGAGATCAGGTCCGTTGCCGAAAAGCTCTGAGTCGAGTCTTCTGACTTCTCGACCAACAGTGATTGATAAAAGCCGTTGTAGTCCAGTCTAGCCAGGAAAACATTGCCAGATGTCAGGAGTTCCGCTGCAAACTTTATCGACATGATATCCGACAGAAGTTTTACAATAAAGTTTAGGTCTACAAAACAGGATTGAGAATCATGACATGTTTGAGCCGAGGGTGAAAAGAAATTCTCTCGGAAATATCTAAGTTGTTGCCAGGTAACAAAGCTTAACAATGTGCATACGTCTTTAAACAGTTTAAAGTGTTTACCACAACTAGCACCAAATATGGTTAAAAAAGGAAATTGACGCAGCAGTGATACAAATCAACCAAAATCGTTCACTAAAGAATCAAACCCGAAACGCTACACTACAACTTTCCGCAACATATGTTGGGTCAACTTCCCAGGTTCCGTACCAAACTTCCCTATTCTCTTCAATACTCCCGCCTAACCAAACAAGCACAAAAGGAAATGGTGCACACGGAAACAGACCGAAATGAGCGATAGGCTTACTTGTGAAGGATGTTGAACAGGCAGTGCTGGCCTTGCTCGCGACTGATGAACGCGACGCTGTTCAGAAGCTCCTTGAGTACCTTGGAGAAGTTAACTTCAAACGTGTGCACAGTGCTGGCGTGCTGCTCGGAGCTGGCCAGCTCGTCCAAGTGCAGAGTGGATTCCTGGAGCGAACACAGTGGCTTTCACAAATGCAACTCCAGAAATCCCAGGAGCAATACCAAAAAATCCCTAATCTGTGGCGATGCAGCATAAAATCGGAGCGCCATGATAAGTGTTAAAAATAGAACCAAACATGATTTGCAAAATAAAATGAATGATTCATTTTACACAGTTTCAAACTTTTCCGAAAATCCCTGAAAACGGTCAAAAGTTCCAACCTAGGGACAAGGTCCCTAAAAGTGAGAGCACTGCCGAACACAAAAGTGAGAGCACTGCCGAACACAGCGCGAGTGTTAAACAGCGGAAGTACAGCGCGAGAAGTAGTTGCTTGCGGCGTGTTATAGTTCAGCAAATGCCATTATGCGTTGGACAGGTGTCAACCCACCCAAATCTTTTTATGGTCAGTGCAAGTTACACAGGGATGTTTTTGCATACACCTTGCTTTCTTTGACTTTTAACCCAAGCACAAAACGATTTCGGGTGTTTCTAAACATTTTTAAAGCTTTTTAGAGGTTGTATTTGAACGAAGTATGACAGTGTAGCTTTTTTTTGTCTTGTTTAAAAGTTGTGGGAAATTTTTCAAAGAAAAGTGACCAATTTAGAGATCACTGACAACCTCGTTCGATCGAACTCAGTCACACGTTTAACCAACATCGACCGTCACTTCGCATCAAATCCCATCATTGAAACTTGGCACCACTGACGTGGGACCACACCATCGCATACAATCGACAGGTTTCTTTCAAAATGACGAACGAAATGCTATAAATTAGCTGAAGGTGCAGTTCCAGCTCAATCCGCTGTGTCAACACTTGGCGTTTGGGAAGATTAGTAAAAACGGCTCCATTCTTCCCGAGCGCTAATTGCCCAAGTCAGAACTACAACTCTTCACGGGCGTATCATAGCACACCTCACGCAGCAGTAAGCTATTGAGCTACATGAAAGGTGACCTTAGTCTAGTGCAGTGGTTCTTAACCTTTCTACCCACTCGTACCCCCTGAGCTTTCGTTAAATTTTCTCGTACCCCTTGTCTGAAATCAAATAGTAATTGATACTAAGTTGTAGAAAATTAGCATAGTTGCCCGATCACATGTGACAAATACAGCTTGAAAGTTTATTAGTGAAGGCAGTGATCTTTTCCCTAGCTTTGATCATGTTCATTGCCGTTCCCTGGATGGAGGTGTTAAGTCGTTGAGGTGGCTGAATATATCTGAAAATCAGCCTATGCCAGAGACATAATGAACTCATTTTCAAGGTGCTCTGCTGTGCCACTACCTCCGTGTCTCAGAAACTGCTCGATTTCTTTTCGCAGCTCACGAACACGAATAAGCACTCGTACACATGATAGCAACGGCACTTTCGTGTAGTAAAGAAGAACATTGTGTTGAGCTTAAACTTCGTTACAAAAAACTCTGAACAGGCCGTGATTCACGGTTTGGCTTCTGACAAAGTCTACTGGACTCACAACAATCGACAACACATCTTTAAATTTTTCAGGGCGTGTATGCCTAAAAATGTTGGTGCTTCGTACCCCCTGTTGCGGTGTTTGGTACCCCCAAGGGGTACGTGTACCCCCGGTTAAGAACCACTGGTCTAGTGGCATTTGTGACAAACTATTTTAGATCAGGGTTTTTTGAGGTGCTTTCAGAGATTTCGGGTCTCTACAAGTCTATACCGGGTACCTAACATTTTCCTTAAAAAAAATCTGTTTTAGATACTCGCGCTTCTGCTTATTTACAAAAAAACTCCAGCGTTACTTGCAAGAACTTGGTCAACGCAACACACTGCTGCCTGTCGCCGCCACATTGCTCCTATCTACTATGTCTGACCACGACAAGCGGCTTGCCACACAGTCAGAGCTGTAAGAACATCGCGCGAAGTTTTACCCGAACAACCGTCGACAGTCGATCGGACTCTTCCTTTTTCTCGGTCGAAGTGGGCGGGCCAGCCAGGGTCGAATGCTCGAGCTTGTCTGAGTGCGCAGAGCCATGCACTTGCCTGCTGAGGCTCTGGAGACGAAAAAACGCGAGCGGTGTGTGTTCGTCCGGAAAGAATTTGAACAACGCGGGTATGCAAGGTAAACAAACGCAGTCTAAAGCCATCAAACTATATGACCAGCGGCCAAAAACAGCCGGAATTTGTGGATAAAATCTCGAAGCACATGGAAGTGTATTACTGACCCGCAACGAACGCTAGATGTATAAACTACTACAGCAAACATAAGACACGATTTATCAATCGATCAGATATTGACAAGCATAAAACAACGAACAATGCAACGTTTCTTCCATTGCAAGCAGGTACGCCAGTGTTCTATTCTAGAAAAAACCGAGGCGAATTTCTGATCGATGTCACTCACTAGCATGAAGTTGCTGTAGGCCACGCAGAGCATGAGAAGCTTGCTGAGTATTCTCAGGAGGTCGGTGCTTGTGAGCAGGCAGTCCTGCAAGCTCTGCCGCAGGAAGTCGGTGTGGCAGTCGAGTACCTCGTCCACGTTGACTGCCTGCGAAGAAGTTTCGAGGCTTGCGAGCATCCTCATGCGGAAATACGGTATGCAAAACCAGCGCTGGTGCAACTCCACGTCGATAGACGCAAGTGCTGGTCGAATCAGAGGTTCAGTTAAGCTTAGCCGGTGCTCTGGCAAACGCTTGCTTCCAGTGGACTGCTTTGATTTTTAAAGTTATAATTCTACGACACTTCGTTCACCGAATCCTTGTTTCAGCTTTCACTTGAGGTGGTTTACTTGCACAGCCCTGGACATTGACTGGTAGATGTGGATTTTCAGTCAAAAATTTTTGACATTACTCTGTAAGTTGCGTAGGCAGCATGGATTTTGTGAAAAGTGTCACATTTTGTTTGAGAATGGTCGAAACTGTCAGTGTCACCTGATATAAATTAACGTCATTTACTCTTTTTATACTTCCTCCAAACAGAATATCTCCCTACTGTGCTCTGTATTAAATCACTTAACTGGCCGACTGTGTGATGCACACAGTTCTAAACAGAAGATAGCATACTTCCATAGCAGGGGCGGGCTGACAGTTACACTAGTGCAGATATTACGATATAAAAGTTCACACGAAGCGCTGACTTTAAAAGCTGCAGGTTGTCATCGTTTGATGCATGTACCATACACAGGCAGTGAGAAGAAAAAGCTTTTCGCAGATGTCCCCAGTTAATACTGCAAGACTTTTTCTCACCGACTTGAGCTTCTTCTCGAGAGATATCCAGTTCGGTTCCAGAACTTCGAACATGACGTAATACTCGAAATTTTGTATGAAGTGGAGCATTCGCTGCAAAATGGTCATCGCCTGAACAAACCTGGCCAAAGAAACGTGTGTTCAGCATGTCGCCGAAAGCAAACGCTGACAGCAGCACACAGCTTATTATCGACCAGGCACTGTTTGACTTCGTTGCGCAAAACGCTCGTTCTCGAATGCACCATTTTATTGCCAGCACATAATTTTGCGCTACGAAAGCTTACGTGATAATGCTTGGTCAAACGTAGTGTTTCCAACCCGGGTTTTTTCAACCATGAAACCCGGATATTTAAAAAAACCTGGAATTGCTGTTGCATTCAAATATTAGTATTTCTGATAACACTAACGTGGTAGAGTGGCGCGTGTAACGGCCAAATTAGCACGTTTGAACTTTCAACTATTATCATGAGGCACGAGGTGCGGGTTTTGCTTGCTGACCACCGTACGTTGGTTGTTGGTCCGTTTACAACATCATTCAATCGACCTATTTAGACGGATCGTGACGTCATTATGCCCATGATAGGTGTCTACGCGAACTTTAGTCTTTTCGCAAACCTAATTAAATAAATACCATGTGAGGTGGTTCTTCAAAGCTATGCCGTAGTTTCGTATTTACTAGTTAGTTAATCTATAAGCTGTTACGTGTCAGTTCAGGGGTCGGCAAATAGAGGCCCACGGGCGAAATATGGCCCTCAAGAAAAATCATCGAATTTGAAATTTCCTCCAACTTATCACAGCAAATATTAGTGCTGAGCTAGCTTTACCGAGACTTGCTTCTATTTCCATAAGGAGAAGGTACGCCTCCCTCCCCGCTAAATGCGGCCTTCTCAAAGTGGCCTCCCAGACAAATTAATTGCCCATCCCTGTGTTAGTTCATAGACAAGCTGTGATTCTTTGCAGAATCGATTCGTTCCTTTTCAGTTTGCAATAACTTCTACCAAATATTTGGCTTTCCTTTAGAAGCGACTTTAAATAGATCTTTAATGATACACAGTTCAGTTTATTTCTACATCCCGACCAAGCACAGAATATTTCATCAGGAATACAGGGACAGGTCAGTTTAATCATACACAGTCAGTTTAAAGACGCTATTAATCAAAGAAAATCAGAAGCTTAGAGCCATTTCTTATATAATGAGACTCAACAAACACCAAAGTGCAATCAGGAAGAGATCCGATCACCAATTGTGATTAAGGAAATGAGTCTTTTTGAGGCTACAAAGAAGAGGTCAAATAACCTTGAAAAACTGTATCATGCCTTAATTACAATCAAGCCCACATCAGTGGAACCAGAGAGGGCATTTTCAGCTGCGGGGCTATTTGTCACAAAACTCAGAAAAATACTGAGTCATGAGAGCGTGCTTCGATTATCATGCGCCAGTATTATAAACATCATCAAGAAACTGTGCCTAACTCAATTAATAATTCGCTAATAAATATCGCAGGGGCCAACAGTAGTAATTTCACAATGATATTGAGTTTTTATCGGTCAAAATCGCATTCATTCCAAATTCCGATAAAAAACTTTTTTTTCAGCTACCCGCAACCCGAGTTTTAAAATTTTGCCCCGAATTGGAAACACTAGTCAAACGCGACGAGGTACTGTCTACAATTGCTGGTAAAACAAGCAAGTAGAACGACGCCTGCAACGGCCCTTATAAGCAGCAAAGCACTGAGATATGGGGTAGCCAAGCTCAAGTTTATCTGGCTATGCAGGGGGATGGAATGTTACAGCACTATAGCCAACAAATAGCGAGTTGTTGCAGCGTTAGAAAGGGTGTAAGGTAGAAATAGACAATCAAAACGAGACATTGAATAAGGACTGATGATGCGTTGGAAAACGCGAAACTAGTTTCCCCGTCAATGAACTGTGACTGATATACTTGCCGCCATCTTTGTGGCCTTTAATTATGAAAAATAGATACGCTTGCAAGTTTTAATCGTCGCAGAAGAATGAAAGCAGAAAGCAGGCAGATTCCTCAGAAGCTTGCCACAAAGCTAAAGTTTGCTTACTGTATTTTTTCTACGTATTATTCTCCATATCACGCCTGATTTAAAGATTGGCAAGTCTTCGAGAGCTAAGTGTAACAGAACTGCCAAACAAGCTTGCTTTGCAGTTTCACTTTGCGACGAACTTTCCGTTAAATTCATTCACACTTTAAGCAATACCAACATCAAACATGTTTTTCAGGTCATTGTCAACACGTTACACAAGCCCGTTGGCAACGTAAACACCTTGCGGCAAATTACCAATTCTTGGAGTGGATTACATCTTTTTTCAGGCCTCTGAATCTCAACCATACAGAACTCAGCTGCCGTTCAACGTGCTTGCAATAGAACAGGTGACGGAAAAGCATCTGCGGAAGGAAAACAAAACGCTTCGTTTTTAAGATCCGGAAACTTCGTATCAAGGTGCAAAAAGATCCCGCATCGCGACCAGCGCTCATGAAAGAGATAGAAAGAGGTAATCGGAAAGATAATAATATCAGTAGACGATCCGTACGGTTCATTTCTGCTGCAAACTTGACATGACTGAATCGTCACACACAAAGTATAAAATATAATTCCAGTCAGGCCCGTAGCCACGGGGAGGGGCATTCGAGGGCAATGCCTCTCCACATTTTATTGTGTCCAGAAACATTTGTTTTAAACATACAACAAAAACAAAAATCTTGCCCCCCTAAATGTGCATGTTGCCTTCCAAACCTTAAAACCTGGCTACGGGTCCGATGCCAGTCGTTACGTATTTAATCATCAGAACAACAACACACGCTCGCGTGTACCTGGTACTTGGTGAGGGCTTTCCTCGATATGACCAGCGACAGGGGCCACCGCACCGTGTAGTCCAGTGCGAAGGATTCAAGGCCGCTCAGGCTGAGCTCGGTCGGGTCCAACGACTTCACCACTGCGCGACACAACATGAGGAGGCTGCTGGTCAAGCGCGAAATAGCGAGAGAGATGACGTTAAGGAGGCAAAAAAAGAGCAGGAAATACTGTACAAAAAAAGCTGTAACGGACGCGTTTACTCGAATCACCCAATTTCCGCCGTCGCATCTGCAACTTTAAAAGTTATTGTTCGTTTCATGGAACCAGGGGCGTAGCGAGGGGGACATAATACCCCGAGCGCCGAAAAGTTCCAACAATGTCGCAAGTACTTTCTTCAGTACGGCAAATTTACTCCCAAAAGACCTTAGGTTCGAACATGGGGGCGCCAAACTCGTTTCTTTCCCCGGGCTCCGTCTAACCTCGGTACGCCCTTGCATGTAACGCATCTGGAGCATTGGAAGAAGGCAAGTCGCACAGTACCTTCCTCTTCAACTGTGTCGATCGACAAGATCCTGACGAGTTGAGTGATGAGGTCGTAATTCAGCAACACCACCCTGCGCGAAACCAAACCGCGACTGTTAAGAGTATGGCACGGAACTGGATTAAACGTCTCCGTTGCAAAAAAAACGTCGATCCGTTTAACGGTCAGCTATCATCGCTGTTTGCTTCTAACTCGCATAACCTCTTAGAAGGGTTGCGGAGGCAGCAGTCCTAAGATACATGTTCAAGGTTTGACCTTGGTGATCATCTGAATACCGAGATGGTCACAAAGCGAGGTTTTAGTGTATTTTGATGGACCGTTGGAAACATTAGAGACCGTTTCGGTCGCTCAAAACACTGCTTGTAACTGCGCATTACCTGACGTCGTCTTTGTATGGGTCATGCTGGGCAGCGCTTGTTCTCAGCGCAAGTTCGAGCAGAGTTTCGAGTCGGTTTGGTGCGATATCTGAAAAAAGCAGGTTAAAGGTTCGCCTGCAAGCTTTAACTATGGCTCTGTCTATTATGGTTGTTGTTGTAAGACGTAGTTTTATGCCAAGCATTTTTCATTTTCGCCAGGAAACGTGCATTTAAGGCTTAGTGCGTGTTGAAAACAGATTTTAAGAAGTAAAATAGAGACAGTTTTGTATTATAAGACAGAGGACTGCAATAGCATAGGCAGTTGGTTTTCCATACAGACTGACCCTGCATCGGCATCCTCATCTCGTTCTCCGTCAAATCCATGAAGTTTAATAGAAAGTCGCTTTCGTTCAATAGGAAGTAACTCTTGACTGACTTAAGACGCGCGGCCAGGCTGTGCTCGTTCATCAGCAGGTCCAGCAAGAGCTGGCTGGCGTAGCTGTGAGCCTGCAAGCGATTGGAGAAATGGCTTTAGATTAGGTTGGTAGAAAGAGCGTATAAGAACGACTTGTTACAATACAACAACAGCATGCGTCAATATCGCCACGTGTTTAAAGAGTCTCCTTACTATTTTCCTCTCCATATTTGAGAGGGGAGATTGCGTTTTCTGCTGAAGAGTTCAGACTAAATAGGTGCGTAGCGGTCAGGCACCGATTTCACAAAACCTATGAGGCATAGATTAGCGGCTTTTGAAGGCTATAAACGCATTGGCAATACCGTTCTTGGGAAAAAGAAAAAAAAACACGTTTTTAAAAGCACAAATGTTTCAACAGCGGCCCCTCGAAGGCATCGTTTTGCGTTATCAGACCTCTTCAATCTGCTTCACGTATTCCTTATTGGTGGGGCTGTAGACGATTTCTCGTGCGCCAGGGCAGCTGACCGTTCGTCCGCACTCATGCACCACGTTGAGATACTTGCCAGTGCTCAAGATCTTATCTGCCATCTGCAAAAAAGGAACTTGCCTAGTCAGGCTGAAAAAAAACCAACAGTGCCACGACATAAACGCGTTTGACAAAGAAAACAGTGGACCTCGTCGAGCACTGCCAACACGCATTTAGTAAGCGAGGTGTAGAAACAAAAAAAACGCTGAAGCAGCTACCTGCTCCAGATAGACCGGGATCCGGTCGCGGCAAAGCGTGTAGCGCGACTCCCAGTACTGGTCGTTGTAGTCTTGCAGCAACTTGTCCTTGCTGAACTTCTCGCGTTCTTCGACCAGAAACTCGCCGTAGTGGTCCATTATTTCGCCTCTGTAACGTATAAACAACAAGTGCGAACTACGCGGCGGGAATGGCGGGGCGGCAGTGACTACAGTCAATGATGTGACAACTCGCATTATACGCATCACAAGTCAATGAAACGAATGGAACTGCTACTACATTAGCGATGTCCAGAGTTACAATCGAACGAAGTAACTCGCTCCAGAGATCATAGAAAAAGAAGGGTGATAAAATATCGCAAACGATACATTTCCGTGAAAGGTAAAATCAACCTTAAACAGCCTACCTTGCGCGTAATGCACTTAAACCGCGGATGGCGTACATCCGAATTCAAGAAGTGTAACTCTTGGGAACACAAAAGCAATGATTCAGCAACAGGGCTACCTGTAAATCCACTGCTCCAACATTTCAAGGTAAGGTACATTTGCCAGCTGTGCGAGGTAGGTGTAAAGATTTTCTGCCACTTTGTCCCTAAAAAAAAATGTGTTAGAGTCTGAATGTCTGCGGGCACGTGTTGGCGGTCAGACGAATATGGACAACTTGGATAGCTGGCTGGGTGGAAAACAGATACTTCGAAATTTTTACTCAGAACAATCAACCCAAAATTCGTTGTTTTCCAAACGGTTGTTTTTAAAGACAGAAGAACATGTTTTGGGACATGAAGCCAGACATGAGAATTCTGGCTGGACAGAGGGCGATGTCCTACATTTGCAAAAATTGCACTTTTTGAACCAAGGTTTGTTTTGTTTCAATATTGACAAAATCGGTTTCCCTACTAACAATCAAATGTAACCATACACCAATTTCTGAAGACATCGAAGGAGAGAAATTTTTCTAAGACACGAGCTAACTATGGTTTGCCGGAGGGGAGTTATCTTTAAAAAGACCCTTGAGGTTAGTTGTTAGAAAAGCGCACTTAAGCCAAATCTTTAAACATACATGTAGCAAGCTACTAACCCAACGCTGGCCATAATTCGATTGTGCAACAGGGAAAGCACAGCGCCGCCGATGCAGTTGCCGCGCTCCACTGCACTGGCGACCGAGGACAGGACGTCCATCTGCTGCATGACAGGCTGAAGCAGGAAGACCAAGCGCTGCAGCGAGAGGTCGCCATGACGGCGCTGGTCGTCAAGTTGCGCAATGCTGATCTGGTATTCCTGGAAAAAAGAGAGAAAACACTGCAACTCTGCAGCAATACCTAAGGTCTTTTTCTTTTCCTACCGTACTGACGCGGTTTCTAAATTTACCCAATGATCTGCGGGGGGCATGTTGAAGCCAACAAGCAAGAATATCAGAATCTACAAGAACACATAACGACAAACCTTGCGCTAAAACAATGTAATATTTTCAGAGCCAATAATAAGCAAAAATATGCAAAAAAATTACGATTATATCATAACCAGCATCAATGAAAATCGACCGATATTTTCAAACTTTCTAAAATGAGCTCTTTTCAATCTCGATGACTGCGAAAGCAACTAATACTATGTTGGAAAAAAAGGAAGAAGAGCCTAATACTCGTGTCTCATTGAAAGCTCTTTAACTGCCCACCGTCAACGTAGACAGGAATACGCCCGTTGGGACCGTATGGCTGTGAAGAACTATTTGTAGCTTACGATTCTACGGAGATCCCTATTGGTTGAACTGTCAACCTAGTTGTTGCAGGAGCGTGGATCAGTCTCCTCCAAACTATGCAACCTGACGTCTTGAGGTTACGAAGCCGAATCTAGGCAGTATAACGGCTCTTGCTACTTTGTCCGTTGGTAACTCTCCAGTAGCACTCTTAAGTTTGATCGATTTCTTTGATTATATTCAGATATACAACAAACTAACTCTTCAATACATTTGAACGTGATGTTAGAACAACTCGACGTAAAACGGTTTGATGTTGAATAACGGCGAGCAACAGCGCTGCACGCTCACACAAGCGACCAGAAACAACCACTTGCAGTGATATCAGGTGGCAAACTATCGTGTCACCTACCAGACTGTTCGCAAACAAGTACATTGGATTGAATCGCGAATAGAAATGCCTGAAATCATTCATTAAGAATGCACATAACACCAAACCACGTATGTGACGTCACTTACCCTGATGATGTTCTTCATGGCAGCACACAAAGCATGGTTGACTTGACCATACTCGAACAAGCTTCTTTCTGAAACACGCACAGGTGTTCTATGCCAGAAAGCGAAATACAAAAAAGTGCAACAGCTTCGCATTTGTGCGACGTATTCCGCAACTTCTTTCTGGATTTCAGCCGGAAATTTCGAAAAATGTAAAACGGATTTGGTGACAGCAGTTATATATATCTTTTTCCCAGAAAATACCAACAATGAAGATGGAGTTATGGAATCGCACGACAAAACAGCAGTTCTGCAGACAACAGCAATCCGAAACACCTCTTCATCGAATCTACCGGAAAATCGCTAAAGACACGGCGCTGACGCTAAGTCGTAAGTGTACGCGAATCCACAAGCAAAAGCGCACTTGCGAAATCATTAGCAACGAGCTGTAGCGCGTCTGAGACTTCGAGACGCACCACGAGGTTGCGATCCACGACGCTCATTCGTAAAAAAACAACAAACCTCACCTTCAATGAAGCTCACTACGATTGAATAGCAGCTCGCAATCGGCACAATCATGTTCACCATCTCAGCAACGGACACATCTGCAGCAACAGGCTGGATAAGAAAGAGGCCGATCGCGAATTCGAGGAAAATACCATGGGAGGGCACAAAAATTTCGTAATATCAACGATGCGAAGCCAGTCACGCGATTTACTTTTTTACTATTTACTGACAACATCAAAATATAAAAAAAAACAAAAAATCAGCACGCAGCACCAACCAGCCACATTCCAAACAGTTTTAACAATCTTTCTTTTTGTGATATTTTCATTAAAACGATATTTTCAATGTTACCGGAAAGTACAGCGCTCATAAGGAACTTTGTGCGCAATGCAGTCACCCGTTCTTACATATTCTCCTAGTTTTGGACTTGGTAAAAAGAAATTTCACCACTGCTGCCCCTCTGGAAAAATCCACCATTGCCCCCCTGGAAAAATCCTTCCGACGCCTATGACCGCAGTGTGTGCTTAGTCTACCATGGGTTAACTAAAAGACTACAGGTGTTAACTAACCAGAGCTGACAGTTTTTTTGTTTTTTTTTGACAAAAAATGGGTGTATCGTGAAGAATTATCATACCCATTGTCGGCTCCAATATAAATCGACGTGGAGAGTACTTTTCTTCACCTTGTCGAACCAGTATGTGGCGGCCTTCGATACCGGACAGGACCGCAAGAAGGTCTTTGACAGCCGCTTGCTCTTGTTGTTGCGGTGTCAAATACCCAATAGGAGTAGCCTGAAACCACATGTGAGAAATATAAGATGAACATTCGTAAGCCTGTGACAGTCAGACGTTGACGAGACAAAGAATTTCTGCAAATGGCATTGTGAAACAAAATGATTTTGGGCTTGGATTTAAACTAAAAACCGATACCAATTGCAGCACCATCTTGCATGGGGTGCGAGACATCATTAGAAGTCAACCTTTTGATTTTTTGCACATATTTCAAACAAGTGATAAAGTATAATAAAATGTTAATCTGTGTCATGCGATTTTGTTCATGTTTTATTTCCTTTAATCATTAAAAAACGTAAATTCATTTCTAAACTTTTGAAAGCTAGTTCTTGATTACAAATTGTACGGGGTACGAGGTCAGAACAAATGTTTTCAAGGGTTGCAGGAGTAAGAGCCGACCAATAATGACTATCACCTGAACACAAAACAGTAACACAACACAAATCATTCATAAAAAGAGAGTCAAGCCAAGCAATAACTTCTCACCACAGTTGGAGTACCGTTGTCAACCAACGTTGACGTTTTTTGCTATCATTCAAGGTATACTATCATTTTAAATTTATTTGTCACCGAGTGCAGGGTTTCAGTGCAAAACCTTGACAAAAATCCAAACTACATAATTTGTCTGATTCCACAGATACTCCTGGCACTTGTTAAAAGCTGTTTGTGATGGCCGACAAAGGGAAACGCGAAAAAGAGTGAGTAAAAACGACACTTTCCGCTCAACTTACCGGGTGCTGCGTGCTGGAGTTGAAGGGAAAGTCGCTCGTCAAATGCATTTTGCGCATTGGTCCGATCAGCCACGCCGGCTGCGTGGGTATAACATGGTGCACAGATCGGGCCTGGTGACGTTCTTGCAACATCTTGCGGACTGCTTCAGCTGTCATGTGAGACGCGCTCGAAGTGGCTTTTTCCAGGTTACTTCGAAGCTACAAAGAATCTAGTTTGTTTTCCTTCACCAGGCTAGTCAACGTAAAGTTTTCATGGAGCACTTGGACATTGCAAGTTTTGAAGGGGATGTACAAAATAATGATTAGCTGCGTAAGAGATGTACAAGGAAAGTACCACATGCAGCAGCTACTTCTGTCAAACAATCGCAGCTGCACACTGAATAAAAGTAGAAAGCACACCTCCATAAGTTCTTTAGGTGTCAGTGTAGTTCCAGATGGGGGAAGAGTGACCATGGATGACCCTAGCCCACCTGGTGGGTGTTGCGGTACCAGTTTGGAAGCTTCTTTTCTCTCAGCAGCACAACTTGACAAAACTCTAGATACGCTTTTATCTTCCATCAGCTCAGATAAGAGGTACAGGAGTGGGTCAATGTTCCGCACACTGCAATATATATATAGCTGAAGGCTGTCTCAGTCTCAAAGGACATTGGTACTGCAATGAAAAATCAACGTTTTCACAAGTAAAAGTCAATTTACATGAAATTAGGCACTGAATAACAGAAAAAAAAAACAGCTCCGAACAACAAAACATACATCAAAAAGAAAGCAATAATAAAATCATGTCTTAGTTGGTGGTGCATGAACTCTAGTTTTAAGACATACTTTTTAGATTTGAGTTCTTCATATTTGTTAAGAAACTCTTGAGGTCTGCTTGCTTTCTCAGAAATTCTAACAGTTGCACTGTGTGTATTTACCTGAAATAACAACATGTTAAACCATGTACGCATCAGTGCAGGTTGCATGTATCCTAATAATCCTCAAGCAGGACAAACATGGCTTACTTGTGTGGTTACAAACGGAGTGCGATTGTTTAGAAGGTGCTCAGCAAACTCTGCAGCATTCTGACCGCCTGTCACTCTGCATAAAATGATTACATTAGGATTTTTTCACATATTATTTACGCATTCTCAAGTGCCTGCACCAACAGAGGTGAGCACTTGCCATTGCATATCATGCTGTTAAATTAGCAAGATTTGGGTTAATTTGTGTAATGTTTATGCACTGAATCATTTACTTTAGCCTAGGGTTCCTTTTCAATACAGTACAATTAAACTGCGACAGTGACAACATTACCTACAGAAACTTTTACTTGTTTGAACAAAGAAATCAAATTACTTGCTTCAAAGCATGCTATGCACATGCAGCACATATTTTACAAGCATTTGTGCTTCAAAAATTGGAATTATCAGAAAAAATGCAACAACTAAAAATAGTTTCTATACTTACTTCAGAAGATGCATGAGCTGATTGACACAGTGGTGAACACGAAACTCATCACTCATGCTGGAACTTTTTTAGTTTGAAGAATTTTTATGTAAAGTTTGCAATGACATTTGATATCAAATACCTTTAGTTAAAGAAAATGTCACATAGTTAAAGCATATCACCTGCACTGGAAAAGATCAACTATCTACTTGCATGAGGTAACACAGCTGTACACTTTACACCTCAGTAACAACATCGCCAGAGATTGCAGCATTTGAAAAAAATTTCCCTAACAGACAACTTTACATTCCCAGTATGTAGTTGGATATACTGTTTGATACATTTCGTCGGCATTGTAATTTAGACCCATGTCTTTGCATGGCAAGCAGTGACACTGACACCATCTTTCGGTGGAGTAGAAGAAATCAAACTGTAGTTGTTCCTTGACAACAAACATCCTACAGTTAAGAGCATTTTGCTGCACAGGCTCTGAATTTGGAATTTTCACTAGCATGTGAAATGTTAGATGTCATAAATACATGACATCATAATTCATTTGAACAGGTGATGAAACATAACTGAAGGAAATGTTATGTTATTTTCTTTGCAATCTTCTTTTGTTTCTACTCAATTAAATAGCAAGAATCATTTTGTTGCAGCAGGAACATTGTGAGCAAAAGCAGAACATGGATGTCAGGAATAAGCACATGTGAGGCACAACTGGCAAAATTGTGGGCATGACACACACCCACGCTTGGCATTGCATTTTGCTGCATAGACAGAAAAACAAAGGAAATTCAACTAAAATCAGCTATGCTGTAGCATTGGGTTAATTTTTTCTGATACATTTCAGTCATTTGTCCCAAACTAATATTGCAACTCAGCGTAATGATATTCACTAGCCTACCTTTTCAGACATTATGACCGAACTGACTTCATTTTTTCAGTCATTTCAAAATAAATTCGGTCTATTAATGAAACAAAAATAGCTACTGTATAGCATTGCTAATATACAGAAAGAATAAAGAAAATAAAAGTGACTTTGTACATAAACACTGCAAAAACAAATTATACACAGACTTCCTGATGAACAGCAACAAGCAAAAACAGTATATCTGTTCTTTTCTACACTACAACCCATTCATTTATTTAACCATAAGAACAAAAACGATCACAGTATACCCAGAAGACAGGATAGTAGTCACTGAGTTAATATAGAACCAGTTAAAGGTGAAATGACCAAGGTTAGTGTTATGCAGATTATGGTTTTCCACAAGTATTGTTAAGATTTGTCATAATTACAGCATGGCACAAAAATGATGATACAAAAGGTGATATGGGAGCCAAGAACAGAAAAAAAGACAACGAGGCAATAAGATGGACATGAGCATAATCAGAACACAAATTAGTAAAATATATTTTCATAAAATATATGAAAAACGACAATTTATCGAAAGATCAACCATTACAGCAGCATGTGGTATATAGATGACTCTGGTTAACACTTTCGCTGCCAGTTGGATTTACCTGTAAATCTCGCTTTTTTGCGCTTCTTTGCAACTCCATAACACATCAGGTGATTGTGTTAGAGAGCTGTTCAAACCCTCAAAAGACTCAGCAAGTCTTCTAGTAAAAATTTTTAAATTTTTAGATTTTTTCTGGATGATATCACAAGTGGAGTAGGTTTACGCCATTTTGGCCTGAGTTATTGGGCCCTGGACCCCAACCGCATGAGGCAAGTATTTCAATCAAGCTTTTACTGGAAACTAGGCTAAAATTGAAAACTTTTGAGCCTCTGATTGACATTCCAGGTTTTTTTTTAAAACATTATGGCCAAAAAACATAAATTTGGATAAAAATTAGCCAAAAGATGGATTTACTCAAATTTTGGTTATTTTACCCAAACTTTTGAACCAGAAACCCTAGAAAGTTGATTAAAGGCTCAAAAGACTTATATTTTAACCTTGCTTAACCAGTAAAAACTTGAGCGAAACACTTCCTCTTGAGGTTAGGGCCCGATAACCTTGGCCAAAAAAGCCTAAACCTACCCTACTTATGATGTCCTGCACAAAAACCCGAAACTCAAAATTTTTTTCATTGCAAACTAGAAGACTCGCCCAGTCTTTTGAGGGTTTGAACAGCTCTCTAACACAATCAATTAGCAAGTAATAGAGTTGCAAAGTGACGTGAAACAGTGGCTCAATGCATGATTTAAAAGTACAAGCCTGAGTTATAAATGGGCCTCATTTTGAAGCCCGAACCCAGCCTGACATTTATTTTTGAAGCCCGAAATCCAAATTTACCAAATGAGTCAAGATATGCGCAACTGTGGGGCATAAAAAATGTGGTGTGTGGGTGTAGCTGCAGCTACACGATTTTATCACACCCAAAATAGCAATCACCTTGACCAGACCAAAACTAACTTAAACACAAACTCAGTTTGCTAGCCAGTGCTAGTACTGTGGAATATAATGTTTCTCAACATAAAAACAAACTATCACAAAACTATCCATGATGGCACTATAGGCATATAAGGAACTATTTAGGATAGCACTATAGACATGAAAAACCGGATTGCAGGCCATCATTTCTGAACACAAATGAAGAATCACGTAAGTGATTGATCTTTTCGACACAATGCCATCATGTGCTAATTTCCTCACCGCTGTCGCCTTTTGAAAGAGTGTGACACTAATCCAAGCAGAGAACAAAGGAACGCAGGTGTGTTTGCAAATAGAATTAGCTGAAGAAAAATCACAATCACTTCACTCACAGAAGTCACCACAGTGAGCACAACAAATGTACTTCAAGAAAGAGAAAAATCGTTGCTTCAAATGGTATAAAAAACTTGTGTATGCAGGCCTGAAACATTTTGACAAACTTAAGTCCGAACCCAGCCCGACTTATAACTCTTGTAGGAGTATCTCGTACACCGGCAGCGAACACGTTAATTGCATATTGCTTTTATGCATAAACTGCTTTATAGCATAGGATTCTGGAATTCCAAATCAAAACCATTTATATGTGAAGACAATAGTCCAGTGAATTACATAAACCAGATATTCACGCAGAAATGTTGTTGTTTTCGTTTGTAGATTTGTATCACTTAATTGCGTATTTCACTGCAAAGAAGTATAAAGTGCACCATGCTACCATTAATCCAATTAAGCAACTGTCCCAGTGGGATGGCCAGAAAACGAAGTCACAACCTTCAGAATACGATGCTAAAATCAACACTGCAGGTTCAAGAAAGAAGTTCTAGTGTCAGTACACAACTTTTGTTGTGTTCTTAAGGTCACAGTCTAATCTCAAGGAAATGAACATGACAGTTTTCAGACATAAACATGTTCACAAGTGCATTTCACAGTCCAAGACAAGCATAAAAATAGCAGCCACAAGTGCAGCAAATACTCCACGATTAATACAGATGATTATAACATCAAATACACAGTGCACACATTAAAGATAACATACAATACATGGCCCTGCAACAACTTTGAATTTCCACTTTATTTGACGACTGTTGGTCTTCAAAGCACTGCAGGATTTGAGAATTTGAACTGTCAGGACAAAGGGATTTTTAGAACATCTACAGTACAAGCACATTTATATGCCACAGTTGCAAGCTACCAGATATCAGCGGTGTAACATAGCAAACTAACAAGCTTGTGGACAGAAGCATGGGCGCAATTTTGTTGTGGAATGTGGGGGGACAGCTTGGTATAAAACCAATACAGTCATCTGGTTGATGCAGATGGTAAATATTATAAATACAAATTCCCAATCTTGTTTTTAGAGAAATTTTGAAAGCAACACTAATCACGGTTTGCTTTGTCCTTACAGATGATTTACAAATTAATATAACTTAGTGTGTTATTAATAGTTAAAAGGCTATTTTTCATTCCTAAGCAAGTCTGTAAGTTTTGAGCTATAGATCAATACTTCTCCAATGTTTCAATTGAAATCCTGTTTACCAATGGTTGAAAATAGTCTTTTGCAAAACTGCGTATCCAAAAAGTAAGTCTCCACAAAGTGCTGCTTTTTGTCTTTGGCAAAAACTTCACAGAGATCTGACTAAAAATGTTAACTTTCTAACATTATAAACTTGCACTTTAACTTTTACGCTGTTTGTTTCTGAATGTGGCAAACAACATTACAGCAAAGCCAGTTACATTTCTGCATGAAACAAATCATGGCTGTACTGTGGTCTCTCACACGTGCAGTTGTTAAACTCTCATTGTTTCAAGACAATGATCTTCCTTGCAGTATACCAAACAGGGCAATATGTTGGACAAAAGCAGTCAACAATCTTTCATGGTCATTAGAAACTTATAAAATGCTAAAATCATTTTATCAAAGCTAAAATGCATAAAACTATCAGAATCAGTAATACCACACTACAGTAGACTCTGTTTCAACATCAACTTGGCTATGTGTAATGTCTAACATGAAAAGCTCTTCACACGAAACATCACTTTTATTTTTGAAACCTCTCCACATACAAAACCTAATGAGAAAAATGGGAGGACACATAATATGATATATCCCCACCGTCTGAAAAAGTAGGGGGACACATCTGTCGTGTCCCCCACCAAATTGCACCCATGGATAAAAGTAGAACAAGGCAGTAAACTCGTAGCTATTTGTCTGATACGGATAAAACCACATGTTCTTGTTAAAGGTATTAAAAAATTCTACAAATGAAATTGGCTATACGATTAACCATATTCGTCTGCAGTAGAAATTTTTTAGCAATTATAATGGTTTAGGAATAATGATAAGCAGGCAAACCATGATGAAATACGACAGTTATCCATAGAGGCAGCAGGTGTCACAGTAGGCTTAGAAGACAATGGAAAAAGAGGGGTGGCAGCTATATCAGCCAATCAAAGGCATCAAATAATGCCACAGTTAACAAAATGTTAAAAGTAAGATAAATTATCCAATTGCGTTTGAGGTACATGAAACATGAAATCAATAAACACGACAAACAGGTTAAAAATAGATATTTTGTCAAAAATCCACATGTTTGTTAAAGGTTTCCATGAATAATGAGGAACACAAATTGTGAATATTTATAAACAAGGAATTACCTCTGCAATGTTTAAAATGTAAATAATAGGACAAATCACATAGTCCTTTTTGCAAGAACAGGATGACTTAACATTGAAAAAATTCTTCTAAGTAATAACAGAGCTGGCGTCCACTTTCCCATTTCATAACTTTGGCTTTGAGCAAATGACCAGAAGTCACCAAATTAACAATTTTCTTTTCCAAAGAATAATTCCTTCGCGGAAAGGCAAAATCATTAGCTGTCAGCCTCAAACAAGGACACAAATCATTTTCTCCATCACCAACATAGCAAACAGCAAAGTATTCTTTCCCTGCATTTTTCAGAAACTCTTGTAGAAGGGTACCTTTACACATGTTAGGTGGACATGTTTCATGGTTATGAGAGTGACAAGGAGAAATGGTGTTTTTTCCATTGTCATTCACTACAGCTGGATTAGTAATGATTTTAGTCACACAATCTAATAAATCTCTGGCTGTTAAAACTGTCTCAATAAACAAACTGTTTGCATCAGAAATGATGATACACTCAAACTGGGGATGATTTCTTATATAATGTAGCAAATCACTAAAACCATAAACTAAAGGCAACTTGGAAAGTTCATTTTTGATGTTGTCAACAGAAACACCTTTACTATGCACAAAAGTCACCACTTTGTTCATAAACTCAATCCATTTATCCTCTTCATACTGATCCCGCAAAGCTCTGGCTTCTTCATTATCTTCAATCAAATTGAATAATGATGTATCAGCACTATTGTTAATAATAGTATGATCAAAGTCAAACACAACTAAAACTTGGTTGCTCATTGCACAGGTAATACACTGTTGAAATAAGTATTAAAATAAAAACACAATTTTGCAAAACATTTCATTCCTTAAGTTCTATAACAAAACTCAAACCAAGCCATTGGCAAGTACTACCCTGTATAGCCTTAGGTTCACTGACTGAACTATTCTGACTTCAGATGTCGTGTTAACTTAAGGGTTACTAACTTTTCTCTGACCATGTACAGTACCCCAGCATTTTGACAGATGAGCATGTATTCCCAAAATTTATTGATTATCATCATGGAATGCAAAGTTAAAGATGATGAGGTGAGTGCAGCCTTGTGCAAGTCCGTATCAAACATGTTTGATAGTCATTTGAACAACTTTTTCACAAACTCAAAGAAGCTATGGAACCACCCATGGATCTTCTGATTTCAAAACTTATTGCACCGTGCCGCCTCACCTGATGCATTTCAGCTTGCACGTTTCAATTCGTGGGACCAGTTTTTCTGTACTTTTTTCAAAACTTCCCAAACTTTTGCTTTAGAGGTTAGGTTTAGGGATTAGCATTAGGTTAGTGTTACTGTTAGGTTAGCTTAGTATAGGGTTAGGTCAGCATTAGCTTAGTTAGTGTTAGGTTAGCTTAGAATTGGCTTAGTATTAGGTTAGGGTTAGATTAGCATTGACTTAGCCTTAGAATTAGATTAGAGTGAGCTTAGTGTTAGGGCTATGGTTAGGCTTCAGGTTGGGTTTACTATGTTTTTAACGAGCCTACTGCATTATTCTCCTCTCGGCATTGCTTTCACGCTACAAGAAGTGGTCAAATAGGATTTCAAATTTGAAGATCCATGGGCGGTTCTGTAGCCACTGCCTTTCACAAATTTTCTATCATGACTAAATTCACCGCACATCCCTGACCCCAAGACAGCACACTTCTCTTTTGCCTTAGGGGTCATTCAGTGTCATCTGCAGTGTTGCCAGATGGTTGTCACATAAAACTGGTTAATGGAGCCACAAAAACTGCTAGATCCTGCTAAAAACCTTAGCTGCTAAAAGTAGTGAAATTCTACCCAAAAATCTGCTATTTTCAAGGTGATTAAAATCAACTTGTAAAATTACATATTAATTTTTTGTCTTGTATTCATTACCACTAGACAATGGCAGAAAATATTAGTCTTGGCCACCACGCGTTTTGGCCCACAAATTTTTTTCGTCGACATTTTGAGCAACGTAAGTACAGCTGACCTTACCTCCTGTTTGTATGACACACAGTTTTTAACAATCTCTTTCAAATGGCCCCATGAGTTTATGCAAAACAGAGCAGTGCTCAGCAACAAACAGACTGAGCACAGCTTCAACCTCTACAAACTTACTAAGTCTGGTATTTGTAACTCAAAACTTTGTGCTATTCACATGATTTGGGAGCACACAAAAATCTCTTTGACCTTGTCTGAGTGGTTTTTGCTGCCAGCATGCCTTTAAAGTTCACATGTTTTGCTTTGATATGTACAGTAATTGCGTTATTGCAAACTTCACAACAGGCTTTTCTTGAATCAGCAGGATAAGCACCGAGCCAAATTTTAAATACTGAATCCTGCAACTGTACCTATCTGTCAAACATTTTGGCAATGTAGCTTTGGTACACCATGGAGTTTTTTATCAGGCATTACTACTTAGACTCTGCAGAACGCAGGTTGATAAAAACAGACAATACAGAACGTAGTACAAGACATTGAAGCCGGCGAAATCACAGGGTTACAGACACTTTTTGCAACTGCATTGAAGACAGAACCATAGGGTTAC